>Ga0182027_10000403_pt1 | contig 74439 bp, 51 predicted proteins | sample 712E1DmetaG_FD_121300 | JGI IMG/M metagenome (GOLD analysis project Ga0182027, IMG submission 121300) | Permafrost microbial communities from Stordalen Mire, Sweden - 712E1D metaG (Illumina Assembly) | ecosystem: Environmental > Terrestrial > Soil > Wetlands > Permafrost | place: Sweden...
CAGGATACAAATAAGTGCATAAAGGGAAAGTACGCGCTGGGGAGCCATGGCTTTCATTACCAGGCTGCCGCTGAGGCGCCCGGCCCAGAAAAGGCCCATCCCTCCGAAGGATAAGATCATTGCGGCGGTGGTATTGGATATACCGGGTATGGATTCAGTAACGTAGTTGATGAAAAAGCTGTTCACACCGGTTTGTGCCGCTACATAAAAGAACTGGGCAAGAACAGCAAATTTAAAATGCCTGAATGTCCATAAATTTTTTGATTGTGCAGCAACCAAAGACTCTTCCCGATTTTCTTCCCTGATCTCCGGCAAAGGCGTTTTCAGGAACATCAAAGCAACCAGGAAAACAAGGGATCCGACTCCCAAATATGGCCAGGTCAGGGTTTCGAACCTGTTGCCTCCTTTCGATTGCATTCCGAAAATGATCATCCCGCCGATCAGAGGTCCGAAGATCCATCCGAGGCCATTGAAGGATTGTGAAAGGTTAAGGCGACGGCCGGCGCTTTCGGCTGGTCCCAGGACAGAGATATACGGGTTGGCGGCTGTTTCAAGAAAGGCAAGTCCGAATGCAATGATAAGCAAGGCCACGAGGAAAGGCCAGAATGACTGAAGTGATGCTGCCGGATAAAAAAGAAAGGCACCTGAAGCATAAAGCAGCAGCCCGCTTAGTATACCTTTTTTATAACCGAACCTGTTGATCATGTAACCTGCAGGCAGTGCAGCCACGAAATATCCCCCGTACACCGAAAACTGGACCAGTCCTGATTCTGCCTTTGAAATATGCACTATCTCCTGGAAATGCTTATTCAGGACATCCAGCAAACTATGTGCAAAGCCCCATAGGAAAAACAAACTTGTAACCAATATGAACGGAACAAGGTAACTCCTGCCGGCTGAGCTCCCTAAGAGCGGGCCGGCTTTAACACTGCTGCTTTGCTTCATGATGGCACTCTGAAATACCCTGCAATATTAACAATTATCAGAACCCGATATTGATCCCTGTAACCAGGCTGTTGGTATTCCCTGAATACAGGGCCGGGAAATATTTCACATCCCCTTCAACCTGCCTTCGCTGGTATTCGAGAAATACATACGCATTGTTTATAACCTCATAGCGGGCCGAGAGGGCGATCTCCTGGTCCTTATAATCAAGGCTGCCCAGTGTAAGACCTTCACCATGTTTCGCCAGCAGCCAGGATCCGTCAAACCGCAGACCCCGTATGGGCTTCCAGCACAGGGCTGCATATATCTCCATGGAATTTTCCCTGAGATACGATCCCAGCCCGTACTGGTTCGATTCGTATGTAGTCGTGGGGAGCGCTGAATTGTAAGCTTTCCCGTTGTTCCGCGTATATTCGGCCGTGAGAGAAAGGTTTTTCAGGGGAATGTCACCCAGCCTGAAACCTGCCTTGTAGCTGATCCCGTCGGGATTTGCCTGGTTTACGAACAGGTCTGCATAAAGATGCAGATGTTTGATATTCCGGGAACTGACGTTGATAAAGGTTTGCACCTCTTTGCCATAGTAACCCGATTTGCCGGAACCTTCGGCATATCCGTAGTTAAAATAAAATAAAAAAGGGCTGAGGTAGGCCGGGTTCATATATGCTGCGCAGTACACTACGGAATTGCCTATCGAAAGGTCCAGTGAGTTCACGGGAGTGAGAGTGAACATGCCGGAGGCGTAATACTTGTTAACGTAAGTGACACGCTTTGTCCCGGTGGGAAGGGTGTATGTTTTGGTCGTATCGGGAACTTCGCTTACAAGCCATGCATGTACCCAGGTGAATTCCAGCCATCCCGATGGCTTCATATGATACTGAAGATAGGGAATGGATGGTGTTCGCCCGCTCATGATATTGGAACCATGATAGTTATCACCCCATTGAAAATGATCCTTCACAAATGCCAGGTCACCCCATTTCCACTTCCAGGTAAGTCCTCCCCTCATTTCGCTGTAATCTCCGCTGCCATCGGGATAAGGTTTCCACACCGCCCCTTCTTCCTGGTTCAGCATCTGCGGGCCGGTGATCAGATGGTTTTCATGGTTATCGCGAAGACTGGCGTAAAATCCGAAGTGCTTACCCACATATCCGAAGATCTCAGCCCCATTCCAGCGGTGATAAGCCGAGCCGTTCTCATTCCTGGCATAGGAGACCCCGAGAACCGGTTTCAGCACGAAGGTGAATATGCTGTCCTTGTAAACGAATTCCAGCGGGTTGAAGGGAAGCCGGAAATCCTTCTTGTTCTTAAAGAAACTGTTCTTGTTGATGTAAGTGAGCGACGGGTTCAGTTCAAGGTTAAAATCCCTCAGGTAAAAATCGAGTTCCTTCTGCTGCCGTTTGCTGAGCTTTGCACGGTTTTCAGGGGAAGCGGCCTCCTGTAGCTTGTGAGCAATAAGTTCCCTGGGATAGGGTTTAATCACGGAAGTGATGCTGATCACCTTTTGGCTTGCCAGTTCATCGATGAAGTCGTAAATATTGGTATTGGTCAGGTCCTGGTAAACGACCTGGGCCGTTAGAAGAAAGGGAATAAACAGGGCCAGTATGAAGGTGACAACACGTTTCATTGGACAAATATAGTAAATAGGCATTAGGCATTGGGCATTAGGAATCAGGCACCAGGGTTTACAAATGAAGAATATTGTATGACGAATATCGGATTGTGATTCCTAGGTGAACGACACTAATGCCTAATAAAGATATCACTTTTTCTTCCTCCGCGGATTAAGTAATAGTTCAAAAAAGACCGGGGATGGATATGAAAAGTTCAGGATTTGCAGGATCTTCATGGTGGCAAAACCATAAAATTTTTGCTTTAGTAACCATGAATTCCGTATTGTTATACATCCTGGCCTATATCTTCCTTTTCCTTATCACAAGGCTGATGACGGCTTTGTCGGCTGCTGCCTTCAATATCAGTTCGGTGATTTACTATTTTAAAACGGATTTTTTCACCCATGGGGGCGGCTGGAACCGGGATTCGGTGACCATGATATTCAGCACGGGACCTGCAGTATCACTTGTTCTTGGCCTTGCCTTCCTGGTATTTTACGGGGGAAAAGTTGAATCGGCCGGGATAAAGGGAGTTTTTATCACCTGGCTGATCATTCTCTGTCTCGTGGATTTTACGGGGGAACTGATCACAGGAGCCGTCCTGAACCGGGGTTTCGGATATACCATGATGTACTGGTATATCATGGATACAGGGCGGGTTGTACTTACCCTGGTCCTGACTTTTTCCCTTATCTTTTCAGGCAGGGAACTTGCCCGGTTCCTGCTGATCAGCGGAAACGTATACTTCAATGATCTCAAAGGGAATGCAAAACTGGGTTTCACCCTTTGCCAGTTTGTTCTGCCTTATATGATCTCTTCCATCATTCTGCAGGTTTGTGAACTGCCTAATTTTTCGTTGTACACCTCCATGGTAAGGAGTACCATGGCTCTGTTGCTTTTGTCCCTGGCCTGTTTTTGCCGGTCCACTCCTGATCTTTTTTTCAGCGACAAACGCAGGGCGCCGTCTTTATCCGGAACGCTGCTGATTATAACACTTCTGGCCCTGGTGGTTTACCGCCTGGTTTTCGGGATAGGGATCAGGGTGGCATAAACATAAACGCACCGTGGGCCGGGAAAAACTCCCGGCCCACGGCCATTCACAGATATTCTGATGATGAGAAAGCCCTACCTCATGATCATTATCTTCTGGCTGATCATTATTCCTCCGGAAGAGATAATTCTGAGTGTGTACATGCCTGTTGTCAGGCTGCCCACGTTCAGTTTTATCTGGTTTTCACCCTTGGTTAGTCCAAAATTTTCACTGTATACGAGTTGGCCGCTGAAGTTATAGATCTGGGCAACGGGGCTTGCTGAAGTGGAAAGTTTCAGGCTGACATTCAGCACATCGCTTGCCGGGTTCGGATAGATCATATAGCTTTCAAGGCTGCCCGAGATATCATTTACTCCTAAAATCCCGTTCGAGGAAAAAGTCAGCGTCACGGAAGCAACAGGTTTTGAAGCGCTCAGCACGACTTTCACAAGGTCACTTGTAAAATTGGGGAGCTCGGGTTTCAGATAATATGTGCCATAGGCCATAGCTGAGAAATCGAAGGTCCCTGAAGCATTGACTTTTCTGAAGCCGATAGCATTTCCCTGCTCATCCGTAAGTATCATAGCGATCTGGTCAACACTTGAGGATTTCAGTCCCTGGGTGTTTACCTGTCCGTTGATCCCGCCGGAACCAACCGGCATTCCGGTGGCATGCAACAGGTGGATATTATATGGGTTCTGGGCCTGTCCCAGGGTGATCTTGGTTGCCTGTTCCCAGTACAATGCCTGGACATAGAACGTGGGCAGATATTCTCCTGCCGAATCAAAAGGCAACGCCCAGATCACATACCTTCCACTGGGGACATAAGGAAACATATAAATTCCAGCAGAATCGAGCGGCGAAGCTGCTATGAATGGCATTCCTCCCGGAACGGTATCATCCGAAAATATCATGGCCATCCCGAAAGTCAGCGGGAAATTACCGGCAAAGACCTGGCCATAGACCTGGTGTATGTTTGTGCTGTCGCCCACGAATATCTGCTGGTTGCTTGTAAATGTGCACTGGCTTGAATCCTGGAGCACTGTCGTCAGTCTTACAGAATAAACACCCGGAGCCAGGTAATGATGGGTCACATCTTTCCCGCTGCCTCCAGTGCTATCACCGAAGGACCAGGTATAAGTTGCAGGTGCATCTAATGGCATATGACCTTCAAAGCTGATATTCAGCCAATTAGGCATATGGGTGAACCAGCTCTGGCATCCCGGGGGTGGCGGGGGGCCTACAGGGACTTCATGACATCTTGTATCGGTGCACTGAGGGTTTGTAGAAGATATCGTAAGGCAAACATGGAATACCCCGTTATTGGGAAACAGGTGCGTAGGATTCTCTTCATTCGAGAATGTGCTGTCGCCGAAACTCCATTGCCAGGTTCCTCCGCCGACCGACTGGTTGATAAAATGAACCGTCTTCAGCATCATGTTTGAATCACAGAACCAGGTGAATTCGGCATGGCATCCCCCGTGGGTTGAATCCCCGACATGGATAAGATGTGACTGGATGCCGTAACACCCTCCGGCAAGGCTGTCGCCCATATTCAGAGTGACATTATAATTGCCCGGCGCGGCATATGTATGCCAGGGGTTGGTGTCGCCTGAAGCCGCTCCGTCACCAAACTGCCAAGACCATGGCCCGGTGCTGCCGGTGGAAGTATTGATATAATGAACGGCCAGCGATGGCGGAGGAGAGAACAGGGGATAAAAATCGGCATGGCAGGGAGGAGGAGGAGCCCCAACGCAGATATTGAAATTCTTGGTAAAGTTCAGGTTCCCGGGGCCAAAGGCAAAGTCGGTATAACGCAAATGTACCATGCAATCCCATACCGATACCCTCACTATGCCATTAGGTATGTTGCCGTTCTGGAAAAAGATTGTATCCACATAAAAACCGTTTGTCGCTGTATGGACTTCGTTGTGGTAAAAGAACCCGCCGGCAGAGTCAATATCGATATGCACCGGGTAATTTGCGACCGGGTTCCCGGAAACGCTGTCGGTAACAGTGCCCGACACATGGAGCGTGTTCGGCTGGGCCATCAGGCTGGTAGCTGCGAACCACATCATCAGCAGAAGGAGAAATTTTTTCATAAATTCAGGATTTGATTGTTGTCATTATTAATTTTCAGAATGTCTTTGTTTGTTCATATAACCCGGGAAACTGTGAAAGTTGCCCGATGTGGCCGGAATTTTTCAGAATGTGACCAGGAATGCAGCCCTGAAACCTACTGACCATGGCTTCTTCGTAATATCCGATGGTTCGTAAACGGAATTGAAATAATATCGTACCTCCGGTTCGGCTTCTATGCTGAAGAGCCGCGAAATCCTGAACGCCGCATTAATCCCGGCCAGGGCCTGCCAGTTGAGCTGGATACGGTCGGGGGTCACATTGTTGATCGTAATGATGCGATCCTTCCCGGGATCATAGGTTGCTGTAAGAACCTCTGTTTTCAGGAGAAGCGACATTTCCACACCAGCCCTTGCTCCGAGTGTAAACCAGTCTTTCTGGAAAAAATCATATCCCAGGACCAGGGGAATCTGCAGGTAGGTGTATCTCTTCTGGTAGTATGAATAATTATAATTCACTACGGTGTCGAACACTTCCTTCCCCGAGGTGTAATAGGTGGGGACCAGATTATAATGCTTAAGATCCCAGTTAAAGATGATCGAATCCAGGGATTTATAGCTTCCGAGGTAGGGGTTTGTCTGCACCAGCATTTCGTTCGAACCTTTAGTGATGCTAAGCCCCACACCTGTCCTGATGGAATAGCGGCCAAAATGAAAAGTCCCTTCTGCCCCGAAATTACTGACATTTTTATCGCCGTTCAGGGTATTGAACATCCATTCCGGCGTATAGTTAACGCCTGCACTTACATTCCATTTATCCGGGGGGCGGCTTTTCACTTTATAAACCGCTTCTTTTTCATTGTTCCCGGGTTTTACCTGGAGTTGAGTTTCAGCTTTGGCTGATTTTGCTGCTTCCCCGGTTTCCGGCGGATTTACTAGCGGGTTTGATCCGGGTTCTTTGGTTTTCTGATCAACAGCGGGGTTTTCAGCGGGAGGTGTTTTATCCGCAGTTTTTAATTCAATGTTCTTTTCTTCGCTTTTTACAGGCTGACCCGGGGAGGATTCATTGTTCGCTTCTTTGTTCGTGACAGGCTGATCCTGGGAGGGTTTATTTTGTGCAATGACTCCGGATGGCGCAGCAAGCCGGGCCGGTGCAGCTGCTTTTGTTTTGCCTGAAAGAGGAATTGCTTTTGCAGACGGATTTTCCTGGGGTTTCGCTCCGGTTTCAAGGGTGAGGGGGAGGGATGACAGGGTTGTTTTACCTGTTAATTCCGTAATGGTACCGCTCTTGGGAGCAACAGGATGGTCATCCCGGCGGTTCGTTAGCAGGAAGGCAACGCTGCCTGCAAGTATCAGGATTGTACCTGCAATCAGCCACCAGCCTGTCCATGACCGTTTCGCCCGTATACCGGAAGCCTCCCTGATGAACTCCTCCCGGCGTTCATCCGAAGGTGTTAACCGGTAATCCGTTAACCCACTGCGGAACAGGTCATCTATTGGATTCTGCTTTTGCATAATTCATTTCTCTTTTATATTGTAGGAGGCGTCTCCTTAATAAATTCCTTGCTTTCGACAACTGTGATTTGGATGTGTTTTCAGAGATCCCTAGCAGGCTGCCGATCTCTTTATGCGTATAATCCTCCATTACATAAAGGTTGAACACGGTCCGGTATCCTTCGGGCAGCCCGCAGATCAAAGCCATGAGCTGTTCCCGGGAAAGATCCCATCCGCCGTAAACATCCTGATCATCATTATCACCGGTCATTTCAGTGGAGGGATCCCGTTCGGTAAAAAGCTTGTCTTTCTTATGTTCGCGTATATGGTTCAGCGCCGTGTTCACCATGATCCTGCGCATCCAGCCTTCCAGGCTTCCGGTTTGTTTTTCCCTGAAACTGTCAATATTGCGGATAATTTTCATAAAACCATCATGTAATACATCTTCGGCATCCTCACGGTTTCCGGTATACCGCAGGCACACGGCAAGAAGCCATGGGGCATTCACGTCATACAATGCGCCAATGGAGGCCTTTTCAGGGCTTTTTGCTGAAGTATCCCTCCTCGAAAATATCATCCTGTAAAGATAACCCTGAAATACTGAAAAGTTGCCCGGAAAAGAAAAAAATGAATGATAAAACTGCCGGATGTTTCTGACTATCAAAAAAAAAATTTATAAGAATATAGTTTTGTTATGTTTTATTGTTAAATTTGTCACAATGCTTCTTGATCATAAACTATTGGTATTATGAATAAACCTAATTCCGAGACATTAAATGTCCTTGTCGTTGATGATGAAGAGAAGATTCGTACCGGACTTGTCCTTTCTCTTCAGGATCAGGGTTTTACCTGTTTTGACACTGGTACTCCATCGGAGGTTTTCAGGATCATCAGTGAAAATCCGGTTGATATAGTATTGTTAGATATCTGCCTGCCCGGGATGGACGGCCTTGAAATCCTTAAACGGATAAAAGAGGACAAACCCGATACGGAAGTGATCATGATCTCCGGCTTCGGAAAGGTAAATAATGTGATTGAGGCCATGCGCAGGGGAGCTACGGACTTTTTCCAGAAACCTCTGTCCCTCCCTGAAGTCCAAAGGGCCATCATGAATACAAAACGGTATCATGAACTCAACCGCAAGCTGAAGAATATCGAAATGAAATATAATACCATGGTTGACCGGATCAGCCATGAAAATAATACTATTCTCGGAAAGAGTCCCGCGTTCATGAAATCCCTGGACCTGATGAAGAAAGTTGCCATGACGGATAACACTTCCGTTCTGATTACGGGGGAGAGCGGCACAGGGAAGGAACTTATAGCAAGGGGCATTCATTTTCTAAGCCAGCGCAGGGAAGGACTGTTCTGTCCTGTAAACTGCTCAGCGGTTTCCGAATCCCTGTTTGAAAGTGAGTTTTTCGGACATATACAGGGTGCTTTCACGGGCGCCGTGAAAACAAATCACGGCCTTTTCGAAGTTGCCGACGGAGGTACGCTTTTCCTGGATGAAATAGGCGACCTTCCTTATGGCATGCAACCGAAATTACTCCGTGCACTTGAAGAAAGAAAAATTACGATGGTGGGATCCCATAAGGAAACTCCGGTAAATGTAAGGGTGATCGCGGCAACAAACCAGGAAGTTGAAATTCTGATCGGCCAGAAAAAATTCAGGGAAGATCTGTATTACCGCCTCAATACCTTTAGTATTCATGTTCCGCCACTGAGAGAGCGCAAAGAAGATATCATCATGCTGTTTGAGACGTTCCTGAACCAATTCTCCGCTTCGATCAAAAAGAAAATCACCCGTATTGATGATGACCTTTATGACCTCCTCCTCGGATATACTTACCCCGGCAATATCAGGGAGCTTAAAAACATGGTGGAGCGTGCCGTGATCCTCTCTGAAAATTCGGAGATCAGAAAAGAGTATTTCCCTGCCATTTCTGGTGCCAACGGTAAAAATAATCACAGCCCGGATTGGATCCCTGCAGGTTTTGACCTTGATGAAGCCGAAAAGAAGATTATTCTCAATGCCCTCAGTTCAACAAATAATAACAAGAACCAGGCTGCCAGGCTCCTGAATATATCATGGCAGTCGCTCGACCGACGGCTTAAAAAGTTCAACCTCATGAACTGAGAAAATAATTCGCTGTTTTCGTAGACTATCCTTTTATGGATAATATTTTAACGTTTTCATTATCAGTCTATTTAAAAAAATCAGCTGTGTTTTCCTCCGATATTGGAAATCGAAATTTTTTCTATGATTCCATGTTGTTGTTTTTCAGTTTATTACTAAAATGGCATTAAAATTGCAGTTATCAATGGGGTTTTAGTATTTAACAATGTACTGATGAAATCATTTTCAGCCAGAAGTATTTTTAATACCATCATCCAGCACCACAGCTCCGGAAACGGGAAGGCACAAGCAGGTGACGACGAAATATCAGAAAGTTTGACATTGGAGATTGATTACTTCGGAACCATCAGGCATATCAATGATTCTTCGGCCCTGAAGCTGGGGTATCACCGGAAAGAGCTTGTGGGCCAGCCTCTTTCACTGATCCATATCATGGAACCCGGGTTTGTTTATAAAGATCCTGCTGAGGAAAAGAACAAAGATTCCGTGGCCAGGCCCCCCATGGCGCTGAAAAAGAAGAACGGGGTCCTGATCCCGGTCACTTCCAATATGAAGCACGTGACATGGAAGTTTCACCAATACCTCCTGCTGTCTTTCACCGAAATTTTTGCAGATGATACTGACCGGGATGAATCCTCCGTGCAGGGGCGCAGTCTGTTCAGTATGTTCAGGAATTCGGCAGATCTGCTTACGGTTTCCTCACTCGAAGACAAGAGACTGGTCGAGGCAAGCCACGTTTGGCTTCAGACATTGGGTTATACCCGGAGCGAGGTCATCGGTAAAACCGTTGAACAACTTGGGCTATGGGATTCGCCCGACCTCAGGGAGATGTTTGTTGAGCAACTGAAGAACCATAAGGAGATCAGGGATTTTGAGCTTATTGCAAGGACTAAAACCGGGGGGAAAAAATTAATCAGTTTTTCCTGCGAGATCATCCACATTTATGGTTCATCCTTCCTGCTCTCAATCGGGAAAGACCTTACAGGGCAGAAAGAGGCGGAACGTATGACAAGCCCCGTCCCTGAAAAAACCGGCGGTTTACCCACACTACTCCCCGACTGGTATATTGAAACCGATCTTTCGGGCAACATACTGACCATGCAGGGGGAGACAAGCACCTGGCTTAACAATGGCCACTATACCCCTAAACATCTGCTGGATTTATTCCCCGAGGATGTTTCATCACTTTTCCTTGGCTACCTCAACGAAGCAGCTGAACTGGGATTCAGGAAATCCTTTGAATTCTCCCTGCCCGGGGAGGAAAACCTGTTCTTTGAGGCAAGGATCGTTGCTATCAATTATGAAAAAGTCCTGATCATCATCCGGAATATCAGCAGCTGGAAAAAAGCCATGGCCGAAAAGGAATATTTCCGTGATTTTGAACACCTGGTTTCAGGCATCAGCTCGGTGTTCATCAATATTAACCCGGGCAGGATCGACAGTACGATCAACTCGTCGCTCATGCAGTTCGGTGAATTCCTTCAGGTCGACAGGACATTTATTTTCATCCGGGGCAAAGACGGCGAAAGCTTCAGCAATCCCTATGAATGGTGTGCCGATGGAATAACCTCCAATAAATCTCACTTCATTTATTGCAAACTGAGTTCTTTCCCCTGGATCACAGGCATGTGCAAAAAGGGTGAAAGGATTCTGATCAGGGATATTTCGGATCTTCCTCCTGAGGCATCCAGCGAAAGGGAGATCTTCAGAAGCCTCGGCTTGAAAGCTGTAGGCATAACACAAATATTCCATGGCAGTGAGCTCATGGGTGTAATAGGTTTTGAAGGCCTGAAAAATGACGAGCCGCATATGTCGACCAAACTTGGGCTGACCAGGATTGTGGGTGAAACGCTGTTCAATGCCCTGGAAAGGAAACATGACCATGACAAGATGTTCGACCTCCAGTCGCATCTGCTCGATATGGTTGACACAAGGACCAAAGCCCTGAGCGATACCAACAAAGTGCTGGAGGACGAAATATGCCTCAGGCAGGATGCACAGAAAAACCTGAACCTTCTGTGGAATGCCATTGAAAATCTCGCAGAAGGAGTCCTGATCACCAGCCAGGAAGGAATTATTGAATATGTCAATCCCGCTTACCTCGAACTGATGGGCTATACCAAGGAAGAGGTGATCGGGAAAAACCCCAGGATCTTTAAAAGCGGCAAGCAACCCCTGGTATTTTATCAGAACCTTTTCAGCCAGATCAGTTCGGGAAAGACATGGCAGGGCAAATTGACTAATAAGAAAAAAGATGGCAGCCTGGTGGAAGAAAGAATGGTGATCTCGCCGGTAATCAATGAAAAAGGCATCATCGAATATTATATTGCCATCAAACAGGATGTCACTGTCGAGTCACAGATGGAGAAAGAATTACGGCAGGCCGAAAAAATGCAGGCCATAGGCACTCTCGCAGGGGGAATTGCGCATGATTTTAATAATATCCTTCAGATCATCCAGATATACAACGACCTCCTTATATCCGATACGAGTGAGAACGACAGGATGCTGAGGAATGCAGGCGAAATAAATAATGCTGTACACAGGGGGAAGGACCTGGTTCATGCCATACTCACCTATACAAGCCAGACCGACGTGGAATTGAACGTCCAGCCGCTGGAGCCTTTGATCAGGGAATCTCTTGCTTTTATCAAAGCCATGCTCCCTACAGCCGTCAGCATTTCAGAGCATCTGACCCCGGTTGGTGAGATTCTCTGCAATTCCACGAACATCCAGCAGATCATCATGAACCTGGTAAACAATGCTTCATTTGCCATGGATTATAAAGGTCGCATCTCGATCAGCCTCACAAGGGTTAGCCGGCCCGTTTTAAAAGGGAAAACACATTCAGGGGAATGGGCAATGCTTCAGATTGCAGATCCGGGGAAAGGGATGAGCCCCGAAATCCAGCACAGGGTCTTTGAACCTTTCTTTACTACTAAAAAGACAGGCGAAGGAAGCGGGCTCGGGCTTTCGACCGTACTAGGTATCATCGAAAAACACAATGGGTTTATTGACCTGAACAGTATTCTCGGGAAAGGGACTATTGTTACTGTCATTTTACCCATATACAAGGTATCCAATGAAGAGTAAAGAAGAAAATCCCGGAAAATTAACGATACTTGTCATCGATGACGAACCATCATTGCTTGAAGGAATAAAATGTTTCCTTGAATCCAACCAGTATGCCGTTCTCACTGCTTCAAACGGGCTTGCCGGCATCAGTATTATCGGGGATAAAAAGATTGACCTTGTCGTCACCGATATTATCATGCCTGAAATGGATGGCATGGAACTGATCTCCTATTTAAAGAAAAGCAACCCAGAAATCCATATCATTTCGATGAGTGGCGGCGGCCGTTTTCAGCAGGAATTTTACAGTGAAGTGGCTGCCATGCTGGGTATTGATGCTTTCCTGAAAAAACCATTTACTACCCAAATGCTCCTTTCGACAATTAAACAGGTCAGTGGGTGATCCTTATTGGTCAACTTTGATCACAACGGACTGGCAATACAGTGTACCCGCATCACCCGGATCCGGATCTGTGAAGATAACGAAGGCCCATCCGCCCCGAAGGGGAGTAAACCCATCTCCGTCGGCTATCATGTCGGCATACATTTCCTGAGCAGTAGTGCTGTATGATACTCCATCTTCTGCAGGACCTGTCCAACTGTTATTCAACCTCCAGATTGCGGCCTGTACGTCCTCCCAGGCATAACCCGGGAACCAGTCCAGGTGGTTGATCAGCCAGTTCATCCTGTACCAATCAAAGTTTTTGGCAGGAGCATTCTTAGGTATGGATTTAGGGTAAAGTGAGGAAACTATCTGCATGGTGTAATCACGGTCTGCAGCAATCTTGTTTGCATGATCTGCACAATAAGAGGGCTGAGGCCCGGTTCGCATGTCATAAGTGCCGGCTGGTGAAAAGTTACTCAACCTAACATCAAGATATTCCCCCAGATTTGCGGCATGACCGGAGCGGTCAATATGGTATGTGCAAAGTGTCGGGAGGTTCAGATATGACTGAAAATGGTAATCGGCAGCCGGCACGTTACAGTTCCCCACAACGAAGTCAACCACATTGTCTGCCCCGGTTGAGATATTTGAAATATCATTGAAGGTCCACGTCTTAAACAATTTAAATTCACAGCCCCTGCCGCAGCGGACAAATACCCAGAGCTCAACCTGAAACACGTCACCTAAATTTTTAAAATCTCCGTATTCAACAAGTAACGGCCCTCCTGCTCCATAATCGGGAGCCACATCGTTTGTGTAATCAGGTGCCTGGTACACACCGTTCCGTTTTACCCTGATCTTGAAAATTGCAGGGAGGTCGGGTTTAAGACCGCCAGGTTGCAGCATATAATCGGTATTCCTGTATTCATTGATATCCTTTATACAAAGGTGGCCTGAAAAGTAAAGCTGCTTATCAACGATATCATCCTGCTTGTAATAAATGAAACCGAAATTGTCGTATGACTGCGGCTGATAGGAAACCACTTCGATGCTGACTTCCTTCTTTGAAAACGCTTCGATTGTGAAATTCTTGTTCAGGGCCATGGCGCCGGGGTCTCTCAGGAAAGTTGCGTTGTGTGAACCCTGGTGAGGGGTTGCAGTTAGCAAAGTCCGGACACCGGACTGCTGCTTCCCGTATATCAGGAACTCCGATATGGTGTATGAACCGGGTATCAGTTTCAGGGATTTGGTATAAGATGCAGACCCAATATTATAAACTTCAAGATTTACGGCTGTGGCAGTAGGGTAGCTGGGGCCAGTTATGGTCAGGACGGCCAGTCTGTCTTTCAGACTTATACCGGGCGGGGGGTCCGTAAGGGTTGACTTTACGTCGCCCTGCAGTATGTTTGTAATGCTGAAACTCACATCAGCAGTCTGATCCTTCTGCTGTTGATTGGATGCCTTTTGACAAGCGGATGTCATCATCAGAAGTAAAATGACACAGGTAAAAAGGGCACTAAACTTTTTTGTAATTCCGGATTTTTGCAGATGCATCGTTTTCTTTTATTACTATGAAAGTATACAGACCAAAAGATATGCCAGTATTGTAATTTGCTGATCGTATGTGCGTTATGGAATTACAGGCGGCCGGTTTAAATTATTTGCGGATATTGCACTGCCCGAAAATGTCACATATAACTCATTTTCTGATAGTTAATGAACTATCCGCAATCGGTATCCTATCCGGAAGAGGATAGACTTGACTTCAGGTTATTCGTGGAAAAAGGGAAGGGTGAAATTAAAGCACCAGGATCTGCAATCCTGCGGGTTGGTTCCGCAGTCTGATCCTGAGCAAAAGCATGTCAATGCAACCGGACTGGTAGGTGAAAACGAAAGTATTCCTTTCGATAACGGATTCAAAGATGACTTTTCCCCTGAGACTGGCTACGGAAATGTGTTCAATAATGTTTTCCGACATCATCTCGAGAAAATAATCCGCTGATTTTTCAAGCCCGATAACCGGCGTTTTATTCAGGGCATCGAGGTTTACCCTGATGATGTCAATTTTTTTCTGGGGCACTCTGATGTTTCTTTCGCCGGAATGATTTTCCGGAATGCAAAAATATAACAAATGTCATTAGCCCGATATTTATATTTACACTCGCATTCCGGGAGATCAGAATTCGGCATTCTTGGGTGTTCTCGGGAAGGGAATGACATCCCGTATATTTGCCATGCCGGTCACGAAAAGGATGAGGCGTTCGAAACCGAGTCCGAAGCCGGAGTGCGGTGCGGTGCCGAATTTTCGGGTATCGAGGTACCACCAGATATCTTTTGCAGGGATGCTCATTTCGCTGATCCTGCGGCTTAGAGCTTCCAGGTTTTCCTCACGCTGTGAGCCACCGATGATCTCGCCGATCTTCGGGAAAAGGACGTCCATGCCCCTCACGGTTTTCCCAGCCTCATTCTGCTTCATGTAGAACGCTTTGATCTCCCTGGGATAATCGGTAAGTATGACCGGTTTGCCGAAATGCTTTTCAACGAGGTAGCGCTCATGTTCGGCCTGCAGGTCACATCCCCATGAAACCGGGTATTCCCATTGTTGTCCCGAAGCAATCAGAATTTCAACAGCTTCAGTATAAGTAAGGCGTTCAAACTGGGTTTCGGTGATTGTACGGAGCCTTGTTATGAGTTCATTGTCATACATTTTATTCAGGAACTCCAGGTCGTCGGCGCAATGTTCTAGGGCATAGCGTATGAGGTATTTCAGAAAATCCTCGGCCAGGTCCATATTGTCATGGATGTCATAAAACGCCATCTCAGGTTCGACCATCCAGAATTCAGCGAGGTGGCGCGGTGTATTGGAGTTCTCTGCCCTGAACGTCGGCCCGAAAGTATATACCAGTGATAGGGCCATGGCGCTGAGTTCGGCTTCCAGCTGCCCGGATACTGTAAGTTTGGTCTCCTTCCCAAAGAAATCCTGGGTAAAATCTACCTGCCCGTCTTCCCTGAGGGGAGGGTTTTTTGCATCGAGGACTGAAACGCGAAACAAGGCGCCGGCTCCCTCGGCATCAGAGCCTGTGATCACGGGTGTATGGATGTAATAAAATCCATTATCGTTAAAATACTTATGGATGGCGTAGGCCATGGCATGACGTATACGGAGAACTGCTCCGAAAGTGTTGGTCCGTGGCCTGAGGTGTGCTATTTCGCGCAGGAACTCCAGGGAATGTCCTTTTTTCTGAAGAGGATAAGTTTCCGGGTCGGCAGTGCCGTAAACCTCTATTTTCTTCCCGAGAATCTCAACGGTTTGCCCCTGGCCCTTTGATTCTGCAAGTAATCCATTAACTGCAATGCATGCACCGGTGGTGACTGGTTTCAGCAGTTCTTCACCGAATTCCGCCATCTCAATAACGATTTGGATGCTGCTGATGGTGCTTCCGTCATTCAGGGCGATGAAGTTCACATTTTTATTGCCTCTCCGGGTTCGCACCCAGCCTTTGACCAACACTTCTTTCCCGAACTCCTTTGATTTCAGCAAGTCACATACCCTGTCTCTTCTCAGATGTTCCATCGGTTCAAATTTTTTGCAAATGTAGGGGTTTCGCACGTTTTATGGAAATTTGTGGTTGGTTATCCTCGTTGAATATCCGCTTTTCGTGCTGTAGTAAATTTGCTGAATTCTGATGCTGCAATAGATAACACTTTCCCCTGCACCCCTCTGCTGCGAAATTCCTGTTAGACCCATGCAGGGAAAAGAGGTGAAAATCTCCCGGCGTATTTTTAGCAACAACCGGAAATGTTTTTATCTTTGGAAGGCCCAAACATTATTAAACCGAGCGCTATGAAGATTTCCAAATCACTTTATAACTGGCTGAGCATTACAGGTATTATCCTTGTCGTCAATAGCCTGCTGCTTATGCTGATCGTTTTGATCCTGTCGTTTCTCTCCAGGGATACCAACACCTATCTGGGTGTGTACCTTTACATCGTGCTCCCGGCATTTTTCGTCATCGGGCTTATTCTGATCCCCGTTGGAATGCTTATTTCTTTCCGCCGGAAATATGAAGAACTTGACTCCACGCTCCGCTGGCCGGTCCTGAATATGAATATCAGGAAACAACGGAATAATGTGATCCGGATATCCATCATCACGTTTTTTTTGTTGATGATTTCTGCCGTAGGATCTTATCAGGCTTTTCATTATACCGAATCCATTGAGTTCTGCGGAAAGCTCTGCCACAAGGTGATGAATCCTGAGTTCACGACTTACCAGCATTCACCCCATGCCCGGGTAACCTGCGTGGAATGCCATGTAGGCCAGGGCGCCAGCTGGTATGTAAAATCCAAGCTTTCGGGGATGTACCAGGTTTATGCTACGGTACTGAACAAGTATCCACGGCCCATCCCGACGCCTATTGCGAGCCTCCGTCCGGCAAGAGAGACCTGTGAACGCTGCCACTGGCCACAGAAATTCTATGCCAGGACCCTGAGGATACAGCAGGGTTATCTGACCGATAAACAGAATACTGAATGGAATGTTTCAATGGTCATGAAGATTGGCCCCCAGCAAAGCGCATTGGGACTTACCGAAGGCATCCACTGGCATATCAACCAGAATTTTAAAATCGAATATATCGCCAGCACAAAGGACCGCGAAAATATTCCCTGGGTAAGGTATACCAACCTGAAAACCGGCGAAGTCAGGATTTTTGAAGATGAGGATAACAAACTCGATAAAAAGGCCATAGATTCCCTGCCGAAACGGGTTATGGACTGCATGGACTGTCATAACCGCCCTTCCCATCTTTACCGTTCGGCCCCGTTCTATGTCGATAATGCCATGGTGGGAGGAGCAATACCGAAGGATATCCCATATATTAAAAAAGCTGCCATGGAAGCCCTGAAGAACCCCTTTACGAATGAGGATACTGCAATGATGCAGATAAAGGACATCATCCTGAAGTTTTATGCTGACAGTCTGGGAGATATCCTGAAGTCGAGGCGGGGTGACATCGACAAGGCTATCGCCGCAATACAGGATGCATACAGCAATAATACATTTCCCACCATGAAAATCGAGGCATCATCCTACCTGAATCATATCGGCCATTTGGAGTCGAACGGATGTTTCCGCTGCCATTCCGACAAGCATAAGTCGGCCGACAACAAGGTGATCAGCAAGGACTGCGACCTTTGTCACAACATCGTGGCCCAGGGCCCCACGGGAAATGTGGCTTACTCCTCATTTGACAAGCCTCTGGGGTTTGTCCATCCTGTCAACGTCAAGGATAACTGGAAGACCTATTTCTGCACTGAATGCCACCGGAAACTTTATGAATGACACGGGAAAGGTTCTTATCAGGCCGTTAGCATCCTGGCTACCTTTTGAAATGCGCCCGCTGGTCGTTTCGGGTCCATGCAGTGCCGAAAGCGAGAAACAGGTTTGTCATACGGCTGAGGCGCTTCTGAAGATCCCGCAGGTGAAAGTGTTCCGTGCCGGAATCTGGAAGCCCCGTACCCGCCCCGGTTCATTCGAAGGTGTTGGGAAAAAAGGGCTGAAGTGGATGCAGAAGGTGAAGCGCGAAACAGGCTTGCTGACTACGGTGGAAGTGGCCCAGCCGAAACATGTCCATGAGGCTCTTGATCATGGGATCGATATCCTGTGGATCGGCGCCCGCACTGTTGTGAACCCCTTTTCAATCCAGGAAATAGGTGAAGCATTGCAGGGTTTTGATATTCCCCTGATGATAAAAAATCCGCTGAACCCGGACCTTAAAACCTGGACAGGGGCAATAGAACGGCTGAACCAGATGGGTATCAGTAAAATCCTTGCAGTTCACAGGGGGTTCTCCTTTTTCAACCGTAGTCCTTACCGTAATGCACCGATGTGGGAAATCCCCATCGAGCTGATGCGTCTTTACCCGGATCTTCCCGTTCTTAATGACCCCAGCCATATCTGCGGAAAACCCGAGCTCATACTGCCCACTGCGCAAAAAGCGCTTGACCTTGAGATGACCGGCCTGATGGTCGAAACGCACTACCGTCCGGCGGAAGCCATGACCGACAAACGTCAGCAGATCACACCGGAAGAGTTAGGTAAGATCCTGGAAAACCTTGTCATCCGGCTTGAAACAGGCTCATCCGCCTTCAGGAATAAACTGGAAGAACTGCGTTCAGAAATCGACAAACTGGACGAGGAACTGATCGATATCCTCGGCCGCCGGATGAGCGTAGTGGAAGAGATCGGGAATTACAAGAAAGCCAACCGCATCACCATCCTCCAGCTAAAACGCTGGAACCAGCTTATCCGCGACAGGGTGGAGAACGGGATCCGCATGGGGCTTGACCGCGGGTTCATCCTTAAGCTCCTGGAGACAATCCATGACGAATCGATTCAGAAGCAAATCGATGTGATGAACCGGCATGATACAGAATAATCAGTTTGAACTCCGGCGAGCCATGTCCCCCGGTTTCGCAGCAAGCGGTGGGAATTGAGCGGAAGAGCAACCGGGATTTGTCTGATGCTTTTAATGAACAACCAGCAATTTTTTAACCGCAGTATTCCCGGAACCTGACTGTATCCTGTAAAAGTAGAGTCCCGACGGCAGATCAGCCACCGAGAAATCCACCCTCCCTTCAGCGGATGAAAGAGATATTTCCTTCAGGATGATCCCTCTTGAATCAAGAAGCTGGAACCGGCCGGTTTCACCGCTTTTCACCTGGGCAGCAAGGCCTGTGTTTTCGGGCAGCTGATACCTGAAATAAACTGCATCGGCTGAAGGGTTCGGTGCGGGGTCAGAAATGAACCCGAGGATCTGCCCTGTTGGATCGACACCGTTATAATTCATATCGACAATGGAAACTTTAAAGTCATCAAAATAAAGTCCGTCGCCTATGATCCCGTCGCCATCGGCAGAAATATAGAATTTGGTGAGCAATGATTTCCCTGAAGTATTCGGCAGGATAACCCTGTCCTGTGAAAAATTCCAGAGGTTGCCGTCATAAACGGGATTAGGAAAATCCTGGTTTACGGAACCGTTATTTGTATATCGCGTACCCTGAATCGTATAAGTGGCCCCGTTATCGAGTGAAGTGGAGAATTCCACGTAATCAAAACTTTTTTCAATATTGTATTTTACCCAGTATTCGATGACCGCAACCGGGGAGGTCTGCATTGCCAGGCTGTTTTTAAGGGTAATAGGGTAATGTCCGTTATTGTTGTAAAAGGCATGGGGAGAATCGGTGATTGAGGAAGACGCCGAATGGTAATGTTCATTCGTAACATTCCATTTGGGCGAAGTCCAGTTGTTCATGTTGTTGCAGCTGTCGCTGATCAGGACGAGAGGCCATCCGAAGTATTTTGTAATCGTATCACTGGTGATATGCATTCCATCGTTGATCTGGTAAAGAAAGCGGTAAGGCTGCCCGATCTGTATCCCGCTGACCAGGTTGTACTGAATGGAATCGGTATACCAAGTCAGTCTGTCGGGATAATGAAATACCGCGGGAGAGCCCACATTGGTGAACAGCAGTGAGTCGAGGGGTTTTACAGAAACTGTGAAATCAGTACTGTCCATCAATCCTATCCTCCTGAACTGGAATGAAAAGTACCCGCTCCTCTTTGAGGTGATTACCGGCCCGATGTCGGTTACTTCGCCATAAGGAAGTGTAAGATAAGCGGCCCGGAGGTTCGAATACATGTTTTCTTCGGCCAGGGGTATAATCCTGGACACAGGCGGCCAGAAACCGTCACTCTCGTTCCCGGTTTCGGTTGTGAAACTTATGCATTTGGGCTTGGTGGTCTGTTCCCCGTATTGCCAGTCCGATGCATCCCCGTTTGTAGTGTAAAGGACATGCCCGGGCGTGCCGGAGAAGTAACCGTTCTTAACCAGCATCTGGTCGGTAAAGGTCGTTTCGGTCAGGCTGTCGGGGGTTAGCTGGTTGATATAGCACCAGGGGTACATTGTTTCATCGCCATAGGTATGATAATCATATGCAAATTTAAAGCGGGTGCTGTCACAAAAGTCCCGGACGTCCTGTGTTTCGGCTTCCGAGAACGGCGAAGGTCCGCGATATGTTTCATCCGATGGATCAGGCGATGAGCCCTGGTCGTCATAACCCCATTCATAGCCGTAATTCCTGTTCAGGTCAACCCCGTATATCCCATTCCCGTCATCCACCCGGTTTTTTCGCCACATCCCGCCGCCACCCGGGGTGGTTTGGTAGTTATAGGCATACCCGTCGGGGTTTTCGAGCGGTATAAAATATAGTTCCAGGTTGTCGACAAGATATTTGACTTCCGGGTCACTGTTGTAATTCTCGAGGAGGTACCACATGAAAAATATCAGCTGCTGCATCCCCATAGGTTCGCGGGCATGAATGAGGGAGTTGTAAAATATTTTGGGTTTATTCGTAGTTTGCTGGGGATTGTTGGATATTTTAACATAATACATCGTGCGGCCGTCGGCTGTAAGGGCGCTTCCCACCTGAGCTTTCTGTGAGATGAGGTTGGGATAGAAAATGTACATGCTGTCGAGCTCATTCAGTACCTGGTCGGGGGTGTAATACCCTCCCATGGATCCCAGCCCGAAATGGACGGGAACCGGGTATTCATAGGCTTCAATGCTCTTTGTCCTGATCCGGCTGTTGATCTCCCTGATCTCCTGGTCTGCGTTTTTATTCCGTTCCGAAATAAATTTTGAATAATCCGCCTGAAGAATATCCACTGAAAAACCGGCAGCTTTAATCTTATTCACTTCCGCGGATGAAAGAAAGGTATGCCATACTCCGTCCTTATATATACCGTCTTCAGCGGCAATGCCGAGGGAGGCGATATTCCTTATCTGTCCGGGAGCTGCGTGGACCTTGATTTCCTGGTACGTCTGTGCCCTGAGAACTATCGTCAGCGCCAGAAGGGAGAAAACAGAGAGAAAATGTTTCATGATTCTTTATCATTTATTTGGAGACAGGATTTTTTGATAAATCACCGATGCTAAAAATGATTCTGTTAAGACCACTACTGCCCTGGAAATTTGTCCTGTTTTATCCCGGACCACGTCAATTCCGGGAACCGGAAAATGTTTAATATGGCCTTACGTTGCAAAGATCGTAATTATTTGTGATATGCGGAGCACTGCCGACAGGGTCCGGATGCAGGATTCATTAATCATCTTTCACTCCACGAGCCGGCTCCCATCTTCCCGGGAGAGATTTAATTTTTATAAAACTTTCAAAAAACCATATCACTTTTAAGGTGATGGAGGATTAAGAAGAAAATAGAGTATTTTTGTTTCACATTAAATTTACAGACATGGCAGCTGGAATCAACAAAGCAATCTTAGTCGGAAATCTTGGAAGGGATCCTGAGATCCAGAGGTTTGACAATGGAGTGAAGAAGGCGACTTTCTCACTGGCAACCACCGAGGCTTATAAAGGCAAGGATGGAGAAAAGAATTCCCATACTGAATGGCATAATATTGTTCTGTGGAGGGGACTCGCAGACGTAGCTGAGAACTACCTGAAGAAGGGGCAGACGGTTTATATCGAAGGCCGCATCCGCAAAAGGGAATATGAAGACAAGGAAGGGCAAAAGAAGTTCATCTATGAGATCCTTGGGGATGTTCTCCAGATGCTCGGTGGCGGAACCCGCCGTGAAGACAGCGGAGCCCCTGTTTCAGGAGATGCAAAGGAAGATTCTTTTGTGCCGCCAACCCCTGAAGATGATCTGCCGTTTTAAATTGTGAAGTTGTGAGGTTGTGAAATTGTGGGTCAGTGAAAAGATACTCACCATTTCACAATTTCACTTCTTACCGTTTTTCCAAAATGAAACACTTAGCTGTAGTTCTTCTTCTTTTGACGTTTGCTGCCTGCACCTCTGACTTCACACCGAAACCCAGGGGGTATTTCAGGATTGATCTTCCGAAGAAATCCTACCGTGTATTTGACACCTGTTTCCCATATACCTTCGAATACCCTGTATATGCGAGGGTCATGCCCGACAGCAGCCGGATGACCGAGCCGTACTGGATTAATATTTTATACTCACCTTACCATGCCCAGCTTCATTTCAGCTATAAAGTGATAAAGGACAACCTGAAGCAGTACCTTGAAGATTCAAGGACCCTTGTCAACAAGCATATTCCGAAAGCAAACGCTATAGAGCAAAAGGAGTATATCAATCCGGGGAACAGAGTTTACGGACTGGTATATGAAATCAAAGGATCCGACGCGGCATCCACATACCAGTTTTACCTGACTGACAGCGTGTCAAAATTTGTCAGGGGGGCGCTTTACTTCAACCTGGTCCCGAATAACGATTCACTGGAGCCTGTGATTGCATATCTGAAGCAGGATATCCAGCATATGATCGACACCTTCAGGTGGAAGGAGCTGAAAAAGTAAATTTCAAGCAGTTCCCTCATTTCTCAGTTACGGAACTGCGTTCTGATTACGTAAACAGCGGGAATACCAGCAGGCTCAGCGACAATGCTATCAGGACGACAACTGCACTCCATCCGATGATGTTATTCAGCCGCTTGTTGACATATTCTCCCATGATCTTCTTGTTGTTCACGAGCAGCATCATGCAGATCAGTACAACAGGAAGCAACATTCCGTTGAGTACCTGCGACCAGATTGAAATGCCTATCAGGGGTGCATTCGGCATCAGAATAATAACAACAGCCAGCAGGATGATCAGGGTGTAAAGGAAATAAAATTCCGGGGCTTCCTTCCATTTCTTGTCGATCCCGGCTTCAAATCCGAAAGCTTCGCAAACGTAAAAGGCTGTTGCGATAGGCAGGATGGTGGCTGAAAAAATAGAAGCCACCAGCAACCCGAAGGCGAATAAGGCCTGTGCGAGTTTCCCGGCCAGGGGTTCCAGCGCCATGGCCGCATCCTTGGCTTCAGCGATACCAATGCCTTTTACATGAAGTGTTGATGCGCAGGCGACAATAATAAAGAACGCCACCACGACCGTTGCAACACAGCCGACCACGATATCCAGGAGTGTATACCCGTAATCCTTGATCTTCAGTCCCTTTTCGATGACAGCCGATTGCATGTAAAACTGCATCCAGGGAGCTATCGTGGTCCCGATAACACCTATCACCAGCGCTATCGATTTGGTATTCATATCCACGCTGGGATGGGTGATGGAATGCCCTATCTCGGACCAATGCGGTTTCCCAAGCAAAGCTGAAACGATATACACCAGCAGGGCTGCACTGAAAACAAGAAAGATCTTTTCTGCAACTGAATAGTTTCCCCTGACAACGAGTATCCAGATAATAACTGCAGAAATTGGTACTGAAAAATACTTTGATATCCCGAAAATTTCCATTGATCCCGCCACACCTGCAAATTCAGTAGTTGTATTTCCGATATCAGCGATCAGCAAGCCGATGAAAATGAAAAAAGTGATCTTCACGCCGGCATTTTCCCGGATGAGATCTGCAAGACCCTTACCGGTGACTATGCCCATTCGCGCATTCATCTCCTGTATCACTATCAGGACAATAAATGCCGGGATAAGCGTCCAGATGAGCTGGTAACCGTATGTTGCGCCGGCTACCGAATAAGTGGTGATGCCGCCGGCATCGTTATCCACACTGCCTGTGATTATTCCCGGGCCGAGGATGGCAAGGAAAATGAGAAAACGTTTCCACCAGGAACGATGAATATTTATTGCCATGATTCTCCGGTTTTATTTGGTTTTACGTTTGTCGAGCAGGTCCTCGACAATATCTTCAATGACCACTACACCTTCCAGTTCCTGTGAGCGGTTTATCACCGGAACGGCCAGAAGATTGTATTTTGAAACAATCTCCGCTAGCGAGTCTATGTCGTCGTCGTCATAAACAGAGACCGGGTCGCGTTTCATAACTTGTCCAAGGGTCAGCGCGGGATCGCTGATTGCAAGTTCTCCAAGTGAGATGGATGAGATGAACCTGTCTTTCTTATCCACCACGAAAATCGAATAAATGTAAGACGGTTCCGGTTTTTCTTTTCGCAGTGCGGCGAAAGTTTCCTCCACGGTCAGATCAGCACTGAATGTCATATAATCGGTGGTCATGATGGAACCAACCACTTTGTCGGGATATTCAAGTAATTCGCGGACTTCCTTTGAACTCTGGTCTTCCATTTCATTCAGAAGTTCTTCGACTTTCCTTACCCCAAGTTCATCCATGATATCGGCAACCTCATCGGCCGGCATCTTTTCAAGCACATCTGCGACTTTCTCCTTCGGAAGGCTTTCGATGATATGAGCCTGGACTTCTGGTTCAAGTTCTTCAAGCACATCGGCGGCTTTTTCTTCGTCGAGAGTGGAGAAAACATAGGTCCTGGAAGCCTTGTCGAGGTCTTCAATGATATCTGCAAGATCAGATGGGTGCAGGGTATGGAGTTTGGAGGATGTTTTGGAAAGCTTTATACTGGAATTGGAAAAATCCACCGCTTCGATATCGTCCCAGAGTATCATCCTGGTTGGCAGGCTCAAACCGAAGCTCTCAACGAACCTGTTGATCGGGCCAAGGGCCCCCAGCCGCCTGAGCAGCCCTTCGATCCCCACATCCACGGCAAGGGCATAAGTGCCCGAAGGGATCATGACCATTCGGATATCATTAACCCTTACCAGTTTCCTTCCTTCCAGGTCGACAATCTGTTTGTCGAGTATATTTTCTTTCAGCCACAGGCAGTTCTGGATACTGTCGGTATTAAGTTCTTTGAGATCCCTGCAGATCAGCCGGAGTTTCCCTTTGTATTTCCTGATCTCGAAACTCTGGAATTCGAAGGTCCTGAAATCTTTTCCGCGTTTAACCCGGATCGCGATTACCCGTGGCCGCTGCGGTTCATGCGACTCAACGCTCCAGGCAAGCACATCGATCAGGAAATCGCTGATCTTACCGAGGGCTTCGCCTTCGGGGTTGAAAAATCTGCTGCCAGCAAACTGGCTGAAATAGAATGTTGTTTGTGAAGTCATTTATGCATCCTCCATACGTTGGCATAATCAGGAAGATGCATCTGCCCTTCGGCAGACGGAGCTCCCCGACTATGGGATGATTATTGAATTATATCTCGCCGGATAAGGGTCCATCAATGTAATTTGTGTGTGAGCTGCAAAGGTAAAACTTTCGATCTGACATCTGCAAAAAAATTGTTCGGGATCCAGGTTGATTTTTGGGGATTTCCACATTCACGCTTGCGGAATTCCGTAATTGGTTCATGAGGATTTCCATACTCACGCTTGCGGAAATCCGTAATTGGTTCATAGGATTTCCATACTTACGCTAACGGAAATCTGCTAAAAATCTTCGGATGTATCCTGAAATGCATAAACTCGCATTGCTTTGTAATGCTCAAACAGTATGCATTTCTTAACGGATTCATCCTTGATTTTCTTCACGCAGATTTCCTGAGGCGTTCGCATGGGAAATCACCATGACATATTATTTCAATCGGAAGAATAAAATTTTATACTGATCTTCCATTTCGCAGTCCACAAAAAGCCCTTTCCCTGCCTTCACCCGCATCAGGAATTCCGGCGGGGTCCCCACCCGGCGAGTATTATGTAAAAGCCAGGTGGAGAAGTGAGGTACGGATGTAATGGGTGAAATATAAAAATTTATTCTGCCGTACCGAACGGCTGACCTGGCTTAGGAATCGAGCCGATGGTGGGTCGCCGGAATTCCGCAGCGGTGAAAGCAGGGAAAGGGCGAAACTCCGGATTGCAAATGCAATCCAGGGAAGAGTGAAGCTTCAGATTGTGAATGCAATCCAGGGATGAGCGAAGCTCCGGATTGCGAATGCAATCCATAAAGTCCGTGTGAATATTCCATGAAACAATATAATTCTTACTTTTACCTCCGCCATCCGGAGAAATGAAGAAAATTACATCGTTAACGATCTTTACATTGCTCTTTGCGGTCATTTGCCCCGCATCATCCGGAAATATTCCGAACCTGAAAAAGGAATATGTCGTCCATTCATATACCTCCGATAACGGCCTTCCGGTCAACAGCATAAGAGCTATTTCACAAACTCCCGAAGGTTTTATCTGGCTGGCCACGGAGGAAGGGATCGTCCGTTTCGACGGGATGGCCTTTACCACTTTTAACCCGGGGAACACAGCTGCTTTTTCCGACAGGGATGCTTATAGCCTGCACCTTTTCAGGGACAGTTCCATGGTAACCGGCTTTTATCACGGGGATATTGTGGGCTATAAAAAGCTCAGGTTTTACAGGCTTTTCGACAGGGAGCTGAACTGGATCAAATGTATTCTGGCCATAGCCGATGATCCTTCAGGCGGTCTCTGGTTCGGCACCGACGGGATGGGGCTTGGCCATCTCGGATCCGATGGAAAGATGAAATTTCTCACTGATAAGGACGGCCTGCCAAATGATTTTGTCCAGGTTCTGCTTGCCGACAGGGACAGTTCACTCTGGATAGGCACCCGTTTTGGACTTTGCCATCTTTCATCAGGGAAAATCAGGGTTTATTCAACCGGTGACGGCCTTTCGGATAATGATATCCGCTCACTTTGTTTTGATGATGACGGAAAACTCTGGATTGGCACGAACGCCGGAGGGATCAATATCATGGACCGGGACAAGATCAGTCGTTTGGTGATCCCGGGAGGGCCTGCAGGCGATATGATCCTTTCCCTGCTCAAAGATGACGAAGGCAGTATCTGGGCCGGAACAAACCGGGGGCTTTTTCGTTTTGCAGATGGAAAAATAAGCGGAATGAACTCATCCGAAGGTCTTTCAGGAAATATCATCACCTGCCTTTACCAGGACAGGGAACGCACAATTTGGGCAGGAACCGGCGGCGCAGGGCTCAACGCATTGCACAGGAGATCTGTTAGTATGATTACGGAGGATGAAGGCTTGTCGGATCATTCGATGGGGCCGGTGTGCAAAGGACCGGAGGGAAGTATTTTTGCCGGAACTGCAAAAGGAGCCGTAAGCATGATCTCTTCATCAGGAGTCATTAAACTTGAGAAAAAGATCGGCCTGCCACAGGTGCCTGTCACAACCCTGGCCTATGACAGTTCAGGGACCCTCTGGGTCGGTACTGCAGGTGCGGGATTGTTCGGATTCATTACCGGAAGGACAGTGCACATGACAACCCGTGACGGACTTGCCTCGGATGTGATCAATGCCGTATATCCTGCCAGGAATGGAAAATTATGGATTGGCGCAGGCAGTTCGGGTATCAATGTCCTGGATAACGGTAAAGTAGGTTTGCTGAATACACGGACAGGCTTATCGCACGACCAGGTACTATGTTTCCTTGAAGACCAAAGCGGGCGAATCTGGGCAGGTACCAACGGGGGTGGCATCAACATCATCAGTCCAGGCAAGATTACCTGGCTGACTACGGAGACAGGCTTACCTGACAATGTGATCCTTTCCATGCATGAAGATGAAGCGGGAATAGTATGGGCAGGTTGTGCACACGGTGGACTGGTGATGTTCGTGAATGACTCCTCCTTTTTCTTTAATCCCGGGGACGGGCTTTACACCGATGGCATACTGCAAATCCTTGAAGACCGCGACGGACGGTTCTGGATGTCATCAAACAAAGGCATTTTTTCCATAGGCAGGAATGAACTCATTGCTTACCATGATAACCTGAATGATTCGCTTTACTGTACGGTTTTCGGGAGGCCTGAAGGTCTTTTTACACCGGAATGCAGCGGAAGGGTATTCCCGGCAGGATGCATCGATTCGCGAAACCGGGTATGGTTCCCTACACCCGGCGGCCTGGCTGAACTTGATGCCGGGAAACTCAGCCCCCTTGAGTCCACTTATTCCATATGCCTCACGCACGTTAAGGTCAATGACCGTGAGGTTGATCCAGTTTCACTACTTGTGCTTGACCCCGGCAAAGCTGACCTGGAATTTGAATTTACTTCGCCTTCGTTTGTGAACCCCGGCCAGATCCGTTTCAGATATATGCTGGACGGCCTGGATAATTTCTGGACGGATGCCGGAACCAATCGGCAGGCGCTTTACAGCAACGTCCCTCCGGGGAAATACGGGTTCAGGGTGATGGTTTCAGGTCCCGGCGGGCGTTGGAGCCCGGGACGGGAGTTATTCCGACTTATAATACGCCCGCATTTTTACAGGACATACTGGTTCATCCTTCCCATGATATTCATCCTGATTACAGCCGGAGGATTCATCTCCCTGAACCTCATCCGCAGGTCAAAAAAGCAGTCTGGTCTCACCGGTTAGATATTTTTCTATCAGGCGGGGAACAGGTAACTTATGGATATCCGAATGCGGAATTAACTCACCCGGCCCAAAGTAAGGGCCGCTGATTACCAGGTCGATAAAACGGGCATTGATTTTCTGGTGGCTCAGAAGATGGGTAACTGACCTGGTTGCAGACCTCACAGTGACTGGCGTTAACCTGAAGTATTGCTGCCATTCACCAGATTTCATGAGCTTGCCGGGCGACATGGCATCTGAAGTTTCTATCAGCGGGAACTCATACAATCCCTTCCAGATATCGTTTCCCGTACGTTTTGTAAAATAGATGCCGTTTTTCCCATGGATATGCATAACCAGGTAGTTCAGGTATCTTGTCCGAAGTTCTTTCGGTTGTTTTTTCCGCGGGAGCAAAGTGACAATGCCATTCTGATATGCGTAACATGTGAAATTAAAAATGCATGCCTGGCAACCTGGATTGCGAGGGATACAATACATTGCCCCGAATTCTATCATTGCCTGGTTGAAGAGGCCGTTTACAGATGAGCTGCTAACTTCAGTTTCATTTAATTCATTCATCAGTCGCGAAAGTACAGCCAGTATTTCTTTTTTTGCAGAGGCCGTACTGACATCTGATTCAATCCCGAAATGCCGGGTTATAAAACGGATCACATTCCCGTCCATGACCGGGCATGGCAGACCGAAACAAACCGACGCGATGGCGGAAGCGGTATAATCGCCCACCCCTTTCAGGCTCCTGATCTCTTCGTACGTTCCGGGAAAAGTTCCGCCGTATTTTACAACAATCTCTTTTGCCGTCCAATGCAGATTCCTGGCACGAGAATAATAACCCAGCCCCTGCCATTGTTTGAGCACTTCATCTTCTCCTGCAGCAGCAAGGTCATCAATGGCCGGGAAAGCTTCAGTAAACTTATTATAATAAGGTACACCTTGTTCGATGCGGGTTTGTTGCATGATAATCTCTGAAAGCCAGATCAGGTAAGGGTCATTGGTACGGCGAAAGGGAAAATCCCTTGCATTATCGTCATACCAGGAGAAAAGTTTTTGAAGGAAGCGGTTCATCCTGAAAAAATCCGGCACAAAGATAAAGCTTATGTATCTTTATACTGGAATACATACTTAGCTGAGAGAATTTGCGTTAGCTTAATTTTACAATTCAAACTATAAAGAATTATGAAACCCGGAAATTTTCAGTTTCATTTTATCACATTTTCTGCCGCCATTTTTATTTTCTTCGGAACTTGTCCTACCGGCATGTCTGCCGGCATAACGGACACTCTGCAGCCGGAAAAGCCACATGGTAATTATCCCACTTTTTACCAGGGTCATATCAGTGTGGACGGTAATCTTGCCGACTGGCCTTCAAAGATGTTTTATGACAATCCGGAAGCAAGGATTTTGTACGCTGTGGGAAATGATTCATCGATGTTATATATCTGCCTCCAGGTCATGGAACAGTCGGAGGAGAATAATATAATACATGAGGGCCTGACGTTCAGGATTGAACCAGGCGGGAAGAAAAAAGAAAGCGTTCTGGTTCAGTTCCCTTACGGCCCTGCGAAACCTGTCGATCCACCACCTCCAGGCCCCGGCGATCACCCGGGCCAGCCGGGTGTTTCCAGCCCTCCTTCCTCCTCAGGTGATCATTCGGACCAGGGCCATTTCCAGCATTCCAACCAATTGAAGGGCCAGGGCAAGCGATGGAGGCCGACACCGAAGCGGTTCACGGCGGGATTGAAGATTACCGGTTTCCGGGATGGCATTGACGGTATCTATCCTTCCGATACTGCCGTCAAACATGTCGATGCAGCAATGTCTTATGATACAACCGGTGCACTGGTCCTGGAAATCGGGATCCCTTTATCTGCTTTTAAAAATGACCTGAAAGAAGCGAAATACGTTTCCCTCCTCTTTGCTGTTACAAACCAGGGAGGTACTGCCCCTCAGGATGCTCCGCCCACCGAACATCAAAATGGGAATTATGGCAATGGAGGAAATACGCACGGTGGAGGCAGGCACGGAGGCATGCAGGGTGGTGGAATGCCTGGCGGCGGACAGGGAGAAATGGGAGGCGGTCATGGTGAAGGTCACGGAGGCGGATCATCGAGGAATGGCGCCCAGAATCAATCGAAAGACTTTAAAATCTCCCACAAATTCTCCATTGCTCCGGGTCAGTGAATTTCTTTACGAAAGACCAACCGTCCCTCCTCCTGAAAGCCGGCGAATCACTCCTTGTAAACCTGATACTACTTGCTTTTTTATTTCCAACTACCGGGGGATATGACTAAATATCAATATTTTTTCTTCATTTCCCTTGTTTTATCAAAAAAGTTCTATCTTTGCAACCCGTTTCCCCTGGAAATAGAAAATATTAAGGATTAACAATATAACAACTAATTATTAAGTAAAATGACAAAAGCAGAAATTGTAGCAGATATTGCTAACAAGACCGGAATAGAAAAGGTCGCTGTCCAGGCTTCTGTTGAAGCTTTCATGGAAACCATAAAGAATTCTATGGTAAATGGTCAGAATGTTTACCTCAGGGGATTCGGAAGTTTCATCATCAAGAAACGTGCAGAAAAAACAGGAAGAAATATTTCCAAGAACACAACCTTGATCATTCCAGCCCACAATATTCCTGCATTTAAGCCAGCCAAAACTTTTGTGAGCAAGGTAAAAAATCACGTTAAAGTTAAGTAAGCTTTCACACAAACAGGAATATGCCGAGCGGAAAGAAACGTAAAAGACATAAGATGGCGACACACAAGCGTAAAAAACGCTTGCGTAAGAACCGGCACAAGAAGAAGTAACCCATGCATACATAGTGCATGGGGCTTTTCTGCTACAATTCCTCTGTTCATTGCAAATACCGGCTCTCATCCGGTGGCTGTAATCAACTCCTTATATAGTGAACAAGGAACTCATCATCAATTCGACTTCATCTGAAGTTGAAATCGCCCTACTGGAAGACAAGCTCCTTGTTGAGCTGAATAAGGAAAAGTCAAACAATGAGTTTTCCGTTGGGGACATTTATTTAGGCAAGGTTAAGAAGATCATGCCCGGCCTGAACGCAGCCTTCATCGATGTAGGTTTTGAAAGGGATGCCTTTCTTCATTACCTTGACCTTGGCCCGCAGGTTCAATCCTTATTAAAATATATCCGGATCGCGCAGTCGGGGAACCAGCAAAACCTGAACATAGGGGATTTTGTCTTTGAACCTGAGATCGTTAAAACCGGAAGGATCAATCACATCCTTAAATCAGGCCTGAATATCCTGGTTCAGATCGCCAAAGAACCTATTTCCACCAAAGGGCCCAGGGTATCATCCGAACTTGCATTTGCCGGAAGGTATCTTGTCCTCATTCCTTTCTCCGACAAGATCTCCGTTTCTCAAAAAATCAAATCGGCCGAAGAGCGGAACAGGTTAAAAAGGCTTATCACCAGCATAAAACCAAGAAATTGCGGGGTTATCATCAGGACCGTTGCGGAGAACAAACTCGTTGCCGACCTTGACGCGGACCTCCGTGCACTTTACAAGAGGTGGGAATCTATAACCCAGACCCTTTTATCGGCAAAGCCTCCCCAGAAGATCATCGGGGAGATTGACCGTACTTCGGCTATCATGCGCGATATCCTTAACGAATCGTTCAACAGTATTGTCGTCAATGACTCTTCTCTTTATGAAGAAATCCGGGCCTATATCAACAAGATCATCCCCGATAAGATAGGCATTGTCAAACTCCACAGCGGGAAAACACCCATCTTTGAACAATACGGGATCGATAAACAGATCAAGGGTTCTTTCGGTAAGACGATAACTATTAAAAGCGGGACTTATCTGGTAATAGAACATACCGAAGCTCTGCATGTGATTGATATCAATAGCGGCCACCGTGTTAACCAGGACCAGAACCAGGAGATGAATGCCCTGGAAACCAACCTGGAGGCTGCCACGGAAGTCGCCCGGCAACTCAGGCTTCGTGATATGGGAGGTATTATCGTGATCGATTTTATCGACATGACCCAGGGCCAGAACCGGCGCAAACTCTATGATAAGTTGAGGGATGAAATGAAGAGGGACCGTGCAAAGCACAGCATACTCCCTCCAAGCAAATTCGGACTGGTGCAGATAACCCGCCAGAGGGTCAGGCCGGAAATGGATGTTCAGATCCTTGAAAAATGCCCTTCATGCGACGGGACAGGGGAAATCCGCCCCAGTATACTGCTTCTCGATGAGATTGAAAACAACCTCAGCTACCTTGTAAGGGAACAGAATGAAAAGAACCTAAGCCTCATCGTTCACCCGTATATCCATGCATTCCTGACCAAGGGCTTCTTCAGCCAACGCTGTAAATGGAAAAGAAAATATCATGTCAAACTGAAAATCACTACTCAGAACTCGTATCATCTCATGGAATACCATTTCTATAACCGGAACGGGGATGAAATTAAAATGTGAAATCATGTACTATGTACCATGTATAGCACACCTGGCAAATACTTGACAAATAGCACATAGTACATAAAAAAATCATGGAAACAGTAGTCAGCGGTATCAGGCCAACGGGCAACCTGCACCTCGGGAATTACTTCGGGGCGCTGATGAATTTTATTAAAATGCAGCAGGAGAATCATTGCTTTTTCTTTGTTGCCGATTATCATTCCCTCACTACTCATCCAACTCCTTCCGATCTTCATGGAAATGTGAAATCCGTTCTTGCCGAGTACCTGGCATGCGGACTGGATCCAGAACAGGCAACGATTTATATCCAGAGCGATCTGCCTGAAACTGCCGAGCTGTATTTGCTTCTGAACATGAATGCCTATGTAGGTGAACTTGAGCGTTGTACTTCATTCAAGGATAAAATCCGCACCCAGCCGCAGAATGTGAACGCCGGCCTGCTCACCTACCCGACACTGATGGCAGCCGATATCATCATTCACCGGGCAAATAAAGTTCCTGTCGGCAAGGACCAGGAACAACACCTGGAAATGACCCGTACTTTTGCCAACCGTTTTAACCGGATGTACAAAACGGAATATTTTCCTGAGCCCCAGGCCTATAATTTCGGGGAAGAACTGTTGAAGATTCCCGGGCTTGATGGTTCCATGAAAATGTCGAAGTCGGATAACGAGGGCACTGCTATTTTCCTTTCCGATCCCCCTGAGATAATCCGTAAAAAGGTGATGAGGGCAACAACCGATACAGGCCCGGTGGAACCGAACTCAACGAAATCCCAGCCTGTTCAGAATCTTTTCACACTGATGGGACTTTTTTCACATGCTGAAACCTATCGTCATTTTGATGAACTTTTCCGGACCGGACTGATCCGTTATGGTGATCTGAAAAAACAACTGGCAGAAGACATCATTACATTTGTAAATCCTATCCGCGAGGAGATATTGCGGATCTCTTCCGACGAAAACTATATCAGCAAAGTCGCCCGTCACGGCGCTGAAAAAGCACATATTTCCGCATCGAAGACAATCAGGGAAGTCAGGGAAATAATCGGGTTCAGGAAGTTCTGAATTGTGGGGAAGAGCTTGATGAATTTCGTGTCACAACTTTCCTGACGTTTTGCCTCACGTATTCACATTTCTCACACTCCTGGCAAGGTTACACAGAATTTCGACCCGTTTCCCTGCTCGCTTTCAACCCATATCGCTCCACCGTGTTTATCAACAAGCTCCTTGCATAGAATAAGGCCTAGGCCTGTGCCTTTTTCATTTGCAGTGCCCGTTGATCGTATTTGCTCTTCTATACGGAATAATTTTTCAAGGTTCTCTTTTGCAATACCTACACCGGTATCCATTACGCAGATCCTTATCATATTTCTGCCACCGTTCTCATCAATCACCGGCTCTGAATAAATTTTGACAAGACCGCCTGCAGGAGTGAATTTAATTGAATTTGAGATCAGGTTCCTGATGACTGTCCTGACCATTGCTTCATCGGCCATGACAACCGTTCCAAAATTTATGGCTGAAAATAATTTGATTTGCTTTTTATCAGACTGGTCACGAAAGAAGATGACCATGTCATTGGTTATTATGCTGAGATCGACAGGTGCGGGATTAAAGATTTGTTTCCCCGATTGTGCCATTGACCATGCCAGGAGAGTTTCAAGAAGCTTGAATGCATTTTGGGCCGACAAATGGATATTGCGGAGAAAATGTTGTCGCTCTTCCTCCGAAAAATCGTTCCATTCCCTGGTCAGGATATCTGAAAACCCCAGTATGGCATTGAATGGGCTTTTCAGGTCATGCGAGATAATTGAGAAGAATTTATCTTTTGCGTTGTTCAGCTCTTTAAGTTCCTCGGTGTATTTATTGATTTGCCGCTCAATCTCTTTCTCTTTGGTCACTTCCCTGGCTGTTCCTACAGTACCGATCATTTTTCCTTCTTCGTCGAAGATTGGTGCTTTGTAAACATCGAAGATGTGATGCTTTCCCCTCACAATGCCTGACTCCACGAATTTCTGGGCTTTCTGCGTGTTCAGGATGATATCGTCTGAATCCGTGCAAAGCTCCCCGAAGGAGTAATATTCAGGATCTTCAGGATGCCTTTTCCTTTCCCTTTCAGCAAAAAACATATCCGTTTTCCCGATTGGTTCATGTGTATCGGAGGCAAACAGAAGATTTTCAACATATGCCTTATTCGTAAACAGGAATTTCTTCTCAAGATCCTTGGCCCAGAGCATATCCGGCATACTGTCGGCCAGGAGCCTGAAAATCCTTGACATATCCTGGAATTTCTTTTCTCCTTCCCTGAGCTTTCTGTATTCCGACAGGCGCTCCTCCTCCATTCCCAAGGCTGAAGCAATCATGGTAAAAATTAATGTATCTTCATCATCAGGAATAAAATCATGTAAAAATAAAGCACACAAACTCCCGATAACCTTCTCCCCGTATTTTACAGACGCTCCGAGATAGGTCTTCAACCCGTATTTTTTTATGTTCGGATCGCTGGCAAAATAAGGCGTTGAAGGTAAGTCCCTGATCAGGATCACATCCTTGTTCTTCTGCCTGATCACATCATAACAGATATGACCTTCGGCTTCACTGAACAGCTCGTAATCCTCCGGAGCATTCCATGTAATCAGTGTATGGATCTGATGGCCTTCGAGCTTATTATACAACACTGTGCTTGCCCCGAGTATTTCTCCGAAAACCGTGGTCAACGCCCTGATATTCTTTTCCGAATCCGGGGAGAAATTAAGCAGGCAATTGTTGAACTTGCGAAGTTGCTTCCCGGCTTTGTTTCTTTTACTCACATTCCTGACCAGGGCCTGCAACATCACCTTCCCTTCAAGGTTTACCGCATTCAGGCTTACTTCCGCATCGAAAAGCCTTCCATCCAATCGTTGATGCACCCATTCGAAGGTCTGTGAACTATACCTTAGGGCCTGGCTGATCTTTTCAAGAGCTTTTTCTTTTGAATCCCTTCCGTCGGGTTGTAAGGAAGGTGAAAGAAGAAAAGTCGATTTACCGATTATATCCTCCCTGGCACATCCGAAGGTCTCCAGAGCTTTTGGATTACAGTCAATTATGATTTCCTGGTCCATAAGGAGGATGGAATCATGGGCTGATTCAAACAGCAGGCGGTATCGTTCTCCCTCATGACGGAGGCTTTCCTCGATATGCTTTTTATCCGTAACATCCTTTATGATGGCACCGAGATTAAACCCATCATCCGTCCTGTATACGAAGGATGTGTGGACGGCAGTCCTGAGTATCCCGGCTTTGGATTGTACCTGCACTTCTATGGGGTAATCGAGAATAGGATGAGTCCCCGTGTGCAGAACCTCCTCAATAAACGCTTTGAAATAGTCATAGGTTTCTTTTGTCTTTTTCTCAGGCGGCAGCAGGTCAAAAATTACATCATGATGAAACCGGCCAAGGGCTTCAGCCTGCAAAATCCCCGATATCTCTTCGAGGGCTTTGTTCCATATGATGATTTTCCCCTGATTATCCAGCAGCAGGAAGCCTTCGGTCAGGTGTTCGAGGATTTCCTGGTTGTTAACAATGATTTCGGATTTCATGCCGCTAATTCTTTGCAGAACCTGTAAAGTTAAAAAAATAATCCCAGAGTTTTTTTAAACTCCTGAAGGATGAAAGAAATCTGTTGACGTATCCATATCCGGATAATTTTCCGAATCTGGATATTGCAGTTACATGCCTGTTACTATGAATTATATAGGGCAAGCCGGATAATCAAATATCCGCAAACAATCCGGCTTTAACAATACCTGTATTGTATTCTTTTGATATACTGTTACTTATAAATGTGGCACATTTTTTGGTAAGTAGGCTGATGTTATGCTGATGTCGACAAATATGCAAACCAACCAAGTAGTCTTTCTTTACACTTCAAACATTGAATGCCATGGTCCATAGATGGCATTTAACATTCTGAATCAAATAAATATATATAAATACCCTGTCATTTAAATTTTTTATTAATTAAAATCCAAAGTTATGAAAAAATTAAGTTTATTTATCGCCGGATTCGTCGTCCTTCTAATGATGGGTACCGGTTGTAAAAAAGATTCTTCCCAGCAGGCCCCGGCTGTCCAGGATGTCAGTTTCAGCATCAACAATGTTCTGCAGCAGGGAGGCCTAAAATCAACATTGAACGATACGATAGTATGCACCAATCTTACTCCTGATTTTGTGAGTTATAAGATAATCGGACCTACAGGTTCAGTTTTTACTGGTACTATTCCGGTATTTTATATTGGTAATATACCCTGGACTAATACAATCCAACTACCTGTATTAACTGCAACCACACAATATTCAGTAGATGAATTTATCGTATATTCAAATAATAATATTCCAAATAACCCTAATCCTATCGTGATATGGGCTGCACCACATAGTAGTAATGTATTTGCACAATATGTAACAACCCCGCTTGATTATACATTTAATGTTGCTTCGGGACAAAAGTCTTCAGTGAAGATCGATGTGATGTGCTTCCAACCATCCTACTATAAGTATTTTGGTTTCACTTATTTTAAACTTAACCAGTTAACTGTCCGTCAGCAGTGGTTTTTCGGAGATTTCTGTATCAAGGACGCATCTCAGTACACCAGTTCAGATTACGCTAATCAGCCCAACTGGGTAGGTACAGGATACATCGATGTCCCAGCAATATTTAAAATTGAAGTTTGGAGAGGAAATCCAGCTGTATTACAAAATACATTTACAAATGACGATGCTGCTCACCATTACGGAGATAAGGTTTCCGTAACATACGGGGACTATGCAAACCAGGTAGATCCATTCATATTCAAACTTTACATTCTTGTCCGCCAGGGTACTGCATTCAATTTTGTACTATTCAATACCTGGACATTCACCGATATAAGTAATATTTCTACTAATACTGATACCCATGTGACAGAATTTATATTGGGCAGCTGCTATGATCCGGCTCATCCACCGCAATTAATATTGCCGCCATACTTAAACTTACCGCCCACAGCTTCTTATAGTTTCTCAGCCCCCTGGGGTCCGGGAACCTTGGGTGGATACATAGATGCAGTGTTAACTGGGATACCAGCTGGATATTGTATTTCAAATGGAACCTATGCCTCTAACTGCGGCGATCATCAAACAACTATCAATGCAGGTACTAATTATAACATGGATTTGTATTCATCGTTGTATCCGACTTCACTTCCGACATTCGTTCAAAATCAAACAGGAAAATGGAGCAAGATAAATTGGTTGTACAACCACCAATCCATGTATCCAAATTTACAGTGGTATGAACTTCAGCAGGCAATATGGGAATATGATAACGTGCAGTGGGATGGTAGTACTGATGGAGGAGTACCTGCATTAACTGATCCTAATTATCCTACAAGGGCACTTCAGATGGTATCAGATGCAAATACATATGGAGTGAATTACGTACCGCCTCCGGGAGGATACGCAGCAATCGTATTTGTTCCTCATGGCACACAGGGAAATGCAACTACGGCTGCTATTCAGACAATGTTCATCATGTATGACCCATGATAATATGACAGGTCTATTAAGAAGGCTGCGGGAAACCGCGGCCTTTTTTAATTCTCAAAAGGTATAATCATTGCCTTTGCTGTTGGCGCAATTTTTTGCCGTGTGAATGCGTATCTTTACCTTTGCTTTCCTGGTTCACGATCCCTGTCGGTTGATTTATCCCAGGGGATTTGTAGCCGGGCAAGGTGATTCCGGGATTCAATGTATTAATATGCGGTTTCTTAGATTACGTCTTCTTGCACTTTCGCTGGCTTCAGGTTTGCTCCTTTCATTGGCCTGGCCCGAAAGGGGGTTTCCCGCCCTGCTGTTTATCGGTTTTATTCCATTACTTAGGATGGAAGACCTGGTGAGCCTAAACCGTGAACGTTTCAACGGGTTTTCAGTGTTCCTTTATTCCTATCCCGGGTTTTTTCTCTGGAACCTGCTAACTACCTGGTGGATCGTTAATTCCACAGGTGAGGGGGCCATCCTTGCGATCATGCTGAACGCCCTGTTCATGTCGGTCGTTTTCCTGGTCTTCTCCTGGACCAAACGTCGCCTGAACAACCTTCCGGCCGGATATCTTTCCCTGGTCTGCTACTGGATCATGCTCGAATACCTTCACCTGAACTGGGATCTCAACTGGCCCTGGCTGAATCTTGGCAATGGGTTTGCCTCATATTACCGCTGGGTGGAATGGTATGAATATACCGGTGCCTTTGGTGGCACGCTTTGGGTACTTGTTGCTAATGTGCTGATTTATTTATTAATCTCAGGCCCGGGGGCAAAAACCATGAGCCATGAGCCACGAGGCAGGAGTCATGAGCCATCAGCCAAAAGCCATCAGCCAAAAGCCATGAGTATCTTTTCCACCAGCTATTTGCATCAATCGTTTAGTTCATTTTTCTGCTCATTCCGGCAAAGACGAACACTATTTCGTCGGTTTGCCGTTTCGCTGTTTATCCTTCTGCCGATCCTGTTCTCCTTTATACTTTACTACTCGTACCACGAAAAACCCGATCCTGTCAGGGTCGTAATCATCCAGCCCAATATCGATCCCTATTCCGAACAATATGTTCTGCCCCCCCAGCGTATCGTGGGCAGGATCATGGCCCTTGCCGGGCCTGTGCTTGACTCTTCCACAAACCTCATGGTCGCCCCTGAATCGGCGCTGCAGCAGGAAATGTGGGAAAATAATATGGAGACTTTTGAAAGTGTCGGGCTCATGAGGCAGATCATTACAAAATTTCCCGGCCTGAATATAATTGTTGGCGGATCAACGTATTATGCTTTCGGCCCTGGGGAAAAAATACCTCATACCGCACGTAAGTTCACCCAGGAAAATCGTTGGTACAACAGGTACAACTCTTCGATCATGGTGAACCATCTGCAGGGTTTGCAGATCTATCATAAATCTAAGCTGACCCCGGGGGTGGAGATCCTGCCTTCTTATTACGGGTTTCAATGGCTGGAGAAATTTGCCATTAATCTTGGCGGAATTGTCGGTAGCCTTGGAACAGATTCGGTGAGAAAAGTTTATAAGACCGTGAACATGCCGCCGGTAGCCGCGTGTATTTGCTATGAGTCGATTTTCGGCGAATTCTTTTCTGGTTTCGTTCAAAACGGGGCGAGGGTGATGTGCATAATTACAAATGACGGATGGTGGGGAAATACCGCCGGCCACCGCCAGCATTTTGCGTTTGCCCACCTCCGGGCGATTGAAACCCGGAGAAGCATTGTCCGTTCGGCAAATACCGGGATCTCCGCTTTCATCGACCAGAGAGGCGACAGCCATGAACAAACAAGATACTGGGTGCCTTCAGCCATTAAAGCTACGGTGAATGCCAGCGACAGGCTCACGTTTTACACGAAACATGGGGATTTTATCGCTAAATGGATGTCCTGGCTCGGGGCCCTTCTGCTTGCAGGGTCTTTCGTCATCGGGATAAAGCGAAAACCTCTTAGGAAATTATAACAACCTTTTAACATTCCCTGATCATGAGATACATTCTCCCCCTGCTGCTGACGTTCATCCTGCTTTCCTGCCATCACGCCAACATGCGGCAAAGCACCGCGGCTTCCGATACAACCGCTGCAAAACAACCAAAAATCGAAATTCCTTCATTCGATGCGGATTCTGCCTATTCGTATGTTGAACACCAGTTAACTTTCGGCCCCCGCGTTCCGGGATCCCCCGCGCATGAAAAATGTGCAGACTACATTACCGCCAGGCTGAAGTCATGGTGCCCCGATGTGATTGTCCAGAAGTGCAGGATGGAAGCATATAACGGGAAAATCCTGAACGGCAAGAACATTATTGCTTCCTGGAAACCCGAACTGAAAAACCGGGTCATACTTTGTTCGCATTGGGAATCAAGGCCCTGGGCCGACCAGGACCCTGATCCGAAGAACCGGCGTAAGCCGGTGGATGCCGCCAACGACGGGGCCAGCGGTGTGGGTGTCCTGATGGAGATCGCCCGGCAATTCAGCATGAAAGAACCAGCTGTCGGTGTGGATATCATTCTGTTTGACCTGGAAGATTACGGCCCTCCCCAGGATGATCCCATCAGGGATGATAAATGGTGGGGCCTGGGCTCCCAGTACTGGGCTCAGAATCCGCATCAAAACGGCTATTCGGCCCGCTATGGAATTCTCCTGGATATGGTGGGTGCAAAAAATGCCACCTTCCTGATGGAAGGAATTTCCATGCAGTATGCATCGGATTTTCAGCAGAAAATATGGGATGCCGGAAACCGCATAGGGTATTCACAGTACTTTCTGTATGAGAAAGGAGGCCTTGTTACCGACGACCATATTTTCATCATGAAATACTTGCATATCCCTGTCGTTGACCTGATCCACCTCGACAGGAATTCTGAATCGGGATTTTACCAAACCTGGCATACCACTCACGATGTCCTGTCAACAATCGATCCCGCAACTCTTAAGGCAGTCGGGCAGACCCTGCTGACCGTGGTGTTTGAGGAAAAGTAGGCAATAGGCATCAACATTCAATAATTGAATGCGTTTATTCAGGGTCAGGGAATGCTCCGATGTATCAGGAACTGCTGAGGGGACCCTCCCCGATTCCACGTATCGCTCATCGCTGGCTTAAAGCAATTCATTTGCAAGGTTGGCGAGATCGGACCGTTCACCTTTTTCGAGCTTGATATGCGCATACAGGTGATGGTGTTTTATTTTATCGATGAGAGTCGACAGTCCGTTTGACTGGGCATCCAGGTATGGAGTGTCGATCTGGTGAATATCACCTGTAAATATGATCTTGGTGTTTTCCCCGGCACGGGTTATAATGGTTTTAATTTCATGGGGTGTAAGGTTCTGGGCCTCGTCAACGATGAAACAGACATTTGCTATGCTCCTTCCGCGGATATAAGCCAGGGGCGTAATTACCAGTTTTTCATTTTCCACGGCTTCCTGTATCACCTTGTATTCCTTATCCTTTTCCCCGTATTGGTTCTGTATGAATTTCAGGTTGTCCCAAAGAGGCTGCATGTATGGGTCAAGCTTCGACTTGATATCGCCCGGCAGGTATCCAATGTCCTTGTTGCTCAGGGGGACGATCGGACGTGCCAGGTAGATCTGCTTGAAATTACGTTTTTGCTCCAGGGCTCCTGACAGGGCAAGAAGTGTCTTCCCCGTACCGGCGATTCCCTGCAGGGTGACAAGTTTCACATCCGGGTTCAGGATGGCATGGAATGCAAACACCTGTTCGGCATTCCTGGGCGTAATCTTATAACAGGAATGCTTTTCTATCTTCTCTATTCTTTCCGTCGCAGGATTAAAAAAAGCAAGGACGGAACTTTTCCCGTTCTTCAGGATGAAATAATGGTTTGGAATAGGGTTTTTTAGCCCCACATCTTCAGGCAGGCAAAAACCGGTTTCGTACATCAGGTCGATGATCGTTTTATCGAGGCCTTCCAGTGTGGTTTTGCCTGAATAAAGCCCTTCCACATCCTTGACCTTCCCTGTAAGGAAATCTTCCGATGCAATATTCAAAGCCTTCGCTTTAAGACGGAGGTTGATATCCTTTGACACCAGTACGACTTTTTTATCCGGGTTCTCATCCATCATGACCAGTGCAGCATTCAGTATCCAGTGGTCGGGTTTCATTTCCCCGAACACCGTATTGGCATCCAGTCCGCTTTGTTCATTCATCACCACCTTGAACTTGCCGCCCTTGGTACCTCCCAGGGATATCCATTTGGTAAATGTGGAGCGGATTGAAAGCTTATCCATGATCCGGATGAACTCCCTTGCCTCGAAATTGATGGTATCATTCCCCTTTTTAAAGGCGTCCAGCTCTTCGAGCACCGTAATGGGAATTGCCACGTCATTGTCTTCAAAACTTCTCAGCGCGTCATGGTTATACAAGATCACCGAAGTATCCAGGACGAATATCTTCTTTGCTTTGGATTTCATTTTTATCATGGAGGATATTTTGGGAAGTATAAAAGTATGGTTTAAAAAAACCTTTTCATCATCCCAGAAAAGAAAATATAAACATCTTTTTGTTCGGAAATTTTTTATACTGAATTCCCTTATCTTTGCGGAAAACCAAGATTTTGGCTGAAAAAAAACTCTTCCTCCTTGATGCCATGGCCCTGATTTACAGGGCATATTATGCATTCAAGAACAACCCGAGGATAAGCTCCAGGGGAGTGAACACTTCCGCGGTATTCGGGTTTGCAAACACCCTTTTCGATGTGCTCAGGAAGGAAAAGCCAAGTCATATCGGCGTCGCTTTCGATACCATGGCACCTACCGTCAGGCATGACGGCTTTGAACTCTACAAAGCCCACAGGCAGGAAACTCCTGAAGATATTATTTCCTCCATTCCATATATCCATGAACTGCTTCAGGGATTCAACATCCCCTCATTGTTTGTTGATGGTTACGAAGCTGATGACGTCATCGGGACCCTTGCAAAAAAAGCTGAAGCCGACGGGTTCATGACATATATGATGACTTCGGATAAGGACTTCGGACAACTTGTAAGTGACAGGACGCTGGTATATAAACCCGGGAAGTTCGGGGGGGATGTCGAGATCCTCGGGGTGAAGGAAGTATGCGAAAAATTCGGGATCAGCCGCCCTTCCCAGGTGATCGATATGCTGGGCCTGTGGGGAGATGCATCGGATAATATTCCCGGTATCCCCGGGGTGGGTGAAGTCACCGCGCGGAAGCTGATCGCTGATTTTGATTCGGTCGAAAACCTCCTCTCCCATCCTGAAAAAGTCGCTAATGAAAAATTAAGGCAGAAAGTCATTGAATTCAAAGACCAGGCAATGCTTTCAAAAAAGCTTGCAACCATCATCCTGGACGTTCCCGTTGAATTCTCACCTTCACAACTGATGGTTAAACCTCCCGATGAACTGCGATTGAAGCGTTTGTTCGATGAACTGGAATTCAGGGCGTTTTCCCAGAGGGTGTTTGATTGGGCTGGCACAACAAGCAGCGATGTGGCGAAGAGCGGGAAGCGAATTAAAGATCAGCAGCTTCCGGCTCCGGATCTTTTTACCCAGGATGAAGACATTGATTCACAAACCCACAAACCCGCAAACTCACAAACTCACAATTTCCCAATTTCAACCTCTGAAGACCCCCTGCACGGCACAACATTTTCGACCATTTCCGATACTCCGCATAACTATATCCTGGCCGATACTTTTGAAAAAAGGAAAGAACTTATAGGAATCCTGTGTGATCAGCAGTCATTCTGCTTTGATACTGAAACCACCGGTCTTGATCCGAACAGTTCGGAGCTGGTGGGAATGTCGTTTGCAGTGAAACCGCATGAAGCCTATTATATTCCCTTCAATGAGAATTACAGTGATACACTGGAGATACTGCATGAATTCAAGTTTCTGCTGGAGGACGAAAAGATCCAGAAGGTCGGCCAGAACATGAAATTTGACATCTCCATCCTGAAATGGTACGATGTGAATGTCAAGGGCCCGATGTTTGATACAATGCTGGCTCATTACCTTATCCAACCCGATCTCCGTCACAACATGGATTATCTCTCGGAGATCTACCTGAAATACAAACCGGTACCGATCGAAAACCTGATCGGTAAAAAGGGCGCTTCGCAGCTGAGCATGCGCAGCGTTGATCCCGAAACAATCAAGGAATATGCTGCTGAAGATGCCGATGTTACACTTCAGTTGAAAAAAGTATTCAAACCCCTGCTGGACGAAAGCGGGACAAAGGATTTGTTCGATACCATCGAAGTCCCCCTGATCCCTGTCCTTGCTTCCTTGGAAATGGAAGGTGTACGAATAGATTCCGCGGTCCTGAACGAATACTCCGGGGAACTTGAAAAAGATATCAGGACAACCGAAGAGGCAATCTTCAGGGAAGCCGGAACTACATTCAACATCTCTTCCCCCAGGCAACTGGGCGAGATCCTGTTCGATAAGTTACGTATTGTTGAGAACCCGAAACAAACCAAAACCAAACAATATTCAACAGGGGAAGAAATCCTGGTAAAGCTTGAATCAAAACATCCGATCATCAGCAAGATCCTGGAGTACCGCTCCCTGACCAAGCTGAAATCCACCTATGTGGATGTTCTTCCCGGTATGGTAAGCCAGAGGGACAACCGCCTGCATACTTCATTCAACCAGGCAGTGGCTGCGACAGGCCGGCTAAGCTCAAATAATCCAAACCTTCAGAATATCCCGATACGGACCGAAAAAGGCAGGGAGATCAGGAAAGCCTTTGTTCCCAGGAACGAAAATTATACTCTCCTTTCTGCCGATTATTCCCAGATCGAATTAAGGATCATCGCGTCCATGAGCAGGGATAAAAATATGATAGAGGCGTTCAGGAACGGGGAAGATATTCACAGGGCCACAGCAGCCAGGATTTATAATGCCAAACCCGAAGCCGTTACCAGGGACATGCGACAGAATGCAAAGATGGTGAACTTCGGGATCATATACGGGATCTCTTCATTCGGGCTTTCGGAACGCTCAGGTATGTCAAGGAAGGAAGCCTCGGAAGTGATAAAACAATATTTTGATCAGTATCCGGGGATAAAGATATATATGGATAATACCATTGCTTTCGCCCGTGCCAACGGCTTTGTTGAAACACTTATGAAACGAAGGCGTTATCTCAGGGATATCAATTCAAACAACGCCAATATCAGGGGATTTGCCGAAAGGAATGCCATCAACGCTCCGATACAGGGCACAGCAGCTGATATGATCAAGATCGCCATGATCAGGATATTCGGGGAATTCGAAAAGCTTGCCCTGAAGTCAAGAATGATTTTACAGGTGCATGACGAGCTTGTTTTTGATGTGCATCGACATGAAGTTGAGGAAGTTAAAAAAATAGTTGAGAACGGGATGAAACATGCTATGAAGCTTGATGTCCCCATTGAAGTCGATATGAATACGGGCGACAACTGGTTGTTGGCACATTAAGAAAAAGTGATGAGCAATGAGTGAAGAGAATAATACGATTCGCTATTTTCAGTTCATTTGGAAATAAAATAAAAACCCAATAGAATGAATTACCAAACCGATAAACGTATCGTTCTGACCCTTGATGCGGGGGGAACAAACCTGGTCTTTTCTGCTGTAAGATCTGCCCGGGAGATTGTCGAACCCATTACACTTCCGTCTAAAGCCAATTCACTCGAAGAGATCCTGAAAACCATAATCAAAGGATTCCAGCTTGTTGAAGGTAAAGTCGGAGCAAAATCTTCTGCGATCTGTTTTGCTTTCCCCGGGCCGGCCGATTATGAGAACGGCATTATCGGGGACTTGCAGAACCTGCCTTTTTTCAGGAATGGCGTGGCCCTCGGACCGATGCTGGCCGAACAGTTCGGCATACCGGTGTTCATTCTTAACGACGGGGATCTCTTTGCTTACGGTGAAGCCATGTTCGGGTTGCTGCCCGAGATCAATTCAAAGCTCAGGGCAGCAGGCAATCCCAAGCAGTACCGGAACCTTTTCGGCGTCACCTTCGGCACAGGGTTCGGAGGAGGAATAGTCACCCGTGACGGCATATTGTTCGGAGATAATTCGGCCGGGGGAGAAATAAACCGGAGCCGCAACAGGACCTATAAAAACTGGGATGCGGAAGAAAGCGTGAGCATACGCGGATTGAAAAGAGAATATGCCAGTTTATGCGGGCTGAACCTTGCATCGGTACCGGAACCAAAAGAGATCTTCGCCATAGGAACGGGTCAGAAACCGGGCAACAAAGACGCTGCGGTAAAGGCTTTCGAAGCTTTTGCCGTCGATGCGGCAGATGCAATTGCAAATGCTATAACCCTGGTTGACGGACTTGTGGTTATCGGGGGAGGGCTGTCAGGGGCATATCCCCTGTTCCTTCCGAAACTCGTAGAAGAAATGAACAGCCCGTATGCCACAATGAGCGGGCACCCCCTGCCCAGGCTTGAAGTTGCCGTTTATAACATTGAAGACCGTGACGAACTGAAAAAATTCCTGTATTCCGGTTCAGGGAGGATACAGGTCCCTTTTTCAGAAACAACAGTCCAATATGACCCGGGAAAGAAAATCGGGGTGGGTATATCACGCCTTGGCACATCCGGCGCAGTTTCTCTGGGAGCATACGCTTTCGCTCTTTCTAAGATGAACACAACATCCTAACAATAGACTTTCGCAGCGATTTGATCCTCAGTTATTAAGAATTAATAAAAATTATAAATTTTTGATGGTTCATTAGGCTGCATGAAAATTAATGGATTATCTTTGTAACGTGAAAAAAATTAATTATTCGATTTTTAACCTTAAAAGAAATAGTATGAAAAAAACACTCTTTACTTTTTTTGCACTTCTTGCCTTCATTTCTGTCATAGCACAGAATGTGCCCCGTAAATTCGTGGCCCTGGAAATTGAAACCAGCGTTTTATGTACTTACTGCCCCGGCGCTGCCATGGGTGCAGAAGATTTACTCGCAAATGATAAAAGCGTCGCTGTGATCGAAAATCATTGCAACGGTCTTGGAACAGACATTTTTGCCAATACAGGTTCTTCGGCACGCGAAACTCTCTGGGCTTGTCCCGGTTACCCAACTGCAACATTTGACGGAGTCAGCGGTATCGTTGGAGGGAATCATACACAATCAATGTATACAAACTACCTGCCTCTGTACAATGCCAGGATCGCCGTTACTTCGCCAATTGATGTGTCTATGACTTTCACAACCGACAGTCTTCATTATAATGTTACTGTGACCGTCACTAAAGTTGGTACTGTAACCGCAACCTCCCTGAAGCTTTATCTCTTCGTGACCGAATCTAATATTCATTATTCATGGGAAGGCCAGCACTGGCTTCATTTTGTCAACCGGCTGATGGTTCCCGACAAGAACGGTACTGTCGTAGACTTCACATCTGGAAATACCCAGGTTTATAACCTGTCTTTTGATATGAACTCCGCCTGGGTTCTTAAAAACTGCGAACTTGTCGCTACCGTCCAGGATATGGATGCTTCCCAGGGAACCTTTAACGGAGGCGGCTACAACCTTAATAAGCGCGAAGAAATTCAGACTGTCAAGAGCGGGGCTATTCCTTTAAGTGTTGACTTTTCATCCAGCCTTAACCAACTCGTTCTGAATGATACCGTTACTTTCACCCCGAATATTACAGGTGGCTATGTTAATGTTAACACGTATTATAACTGGTCCTTCCCGGGTGCAGTTCCTTCTTCATCAACCGATTCAATGCCCACGGTCGAGTATACTGAATCAGGCTCGCATGATGTAACACTTATTCTTAACAAGGGAGGACAAATTGATACCCTGACAAAGACCAATTTCGTTTACGTTGGTGGAGTTGGCATCAAGGAACAGGCCGGGAACAGTATGACAATCTATCCAAACCCCAACCAGGGATCTTTCTCGGTGACTTTCAACATTCAGAAATCCTTTATCGCCGACATCGCGTTGATTGACATGAATGGCAGAACCGTTTATTCAGAAACTGCCGTTACCGTCAACAACAATATGACCAAGACATTCATCCTGGGTAAGGTTCCTGCCGGGCAGTATTTCCTTGAAGTCAAGAACAACGATCAGAAGATCGTGAAGAAAGTCATGATCAACTAGGAATATTTTCTTCATGAATGAACCTGCTTTCCCTTGTACAATGACATGAAATGAATGAGGCCGTCAGTTTAATGGCGGCCTCTTTTTTTTTACTTATTAATATACAATTAAATACAACTTTCAATCCTTTCTTCCTGTCCGTAATGTATTCATTTGAATAAATCCGGTTTATGAAAAAAACTCTACTCCTTTCCCTGGTCATTTTTTTCAGCATGGGCGTCACCGCAGGGACCATTGTGAAAACCTATCACTTTGACAATGTGAAAATCCAATCTAACGGCAATTACCAGACGATCTCCTTCCCGAATACGATCCTTTCGGGGAATGCAGGAGAACCGATGCTTCCCTGGAGTGCAGTTTCCCTGATTCTGCCTCCGGGCGAATCGGCCCGTGATATCCGGATTGAACGGTCTGGTTTTACCGAGATCCCGGGATCCTTTAACATCCTTCCCCAGCAGAATATCAGGCCGATCTCCAAGGGTTCAGACAGTACATTCCTGAAAAATGATAACGTATACAATTCTTCCACTTCTTACCCGGTTGTTTTCCAGGGAAAGCTGAATACTTCCTATATGAATGGCTATGCATTCGGGATATGCACTTTCACTCCCCTTATATACAATCCATCCCTTCATAAAGCCGGTTATTTTTCAGATGTCACCGTTACCATTACTTCTGAGGCATCAAGTACTTCAGTGAAAGCGTTGAAAAACCTCTCTTCCTCCCCTTCGGTCCTGAAGCGGGTGCAGGATTTTGCCAATAATCCCGGCATGATGCACGCTTACCCTGAGTTGAAACGCAGCAATTCAGGCTATTCTATCCTTATTATTACATCCCAGGCTTTTCAATCAGGATTCAGTGATCTGACACATATGTATGATTCCCTCGGGCTCAGCAGCCAGATCCATGCAGTTGCTGAAATCGTAACTTCGATGCCTGGACGCGATGACCAGGAAAAGATCCGGAACTTCATTATCCAGGAATACCAGCAAAACGGGATTGAATATGTTTTACTCGGAGGGGATGTTGAAGTCGTGCCCTTTCGCGGATTTTATTGTTCTGTGCTTTCAGGCGGAAGCACTTACGAGGACTATACTATCCCTGCCGATTTATATTATTCAGGCCTTGACGGTGATTATGATGCAAACGGGAACAGTATTTTCGGGGAAGTGGCCGATGACCCGGATCTGCTGCCGGATGTTTCCGTAGGCCGTCTCCCCTTCAGCACTGCCCAGGAACAGGCAAATATGATCCATAAGACCGTTTGGTACAGGTCGCACCCGTTTAACGGGGAACTTGCAAAACCCTTGATGGTAGGTGAGCTGCTCGACCTGCCGACAATGACTTTCGGGCAGAATTATCTCGAACTTATTATTGACAATCACAGCGATAACGGTTATACCACCTGTGGCATCCCATCGGCAACGAATTCCATAACAAGGCTTTATGATACTGTGATCAATCCTTCCATCCCTTCAATTTATCAATGGGACCAGACTGATCTTTTCGCCCGCATCAATGAAGGCCATTCCTTTATCCACCATTCCGGGCATGCCAATGAAGTTTATGTGATGCGGCTGAACTACAGTGATGTCACAAATGCGAATTTTTCATCCATCAATGGAGTGACCCATAACTATACACTGATGTATACTCATGGATGTGACTGCGGAGCGTTTGATTATTCCGACTGCATTGCTGAACGCATGCTTTCCATCCAGAATTTCCTGGCCGCCGGGATCTTCAATTCCAGGTACGGCTGGTTTGACCAGGGGACGACCGACGGGCCTTCCTGCCATCTTCACAGGGAATTCATCAGCGCAATGTACAACGATACATTGGCCGACCAGGTAAGGGAAATCGGCACAGCCCACCTGACCTCAAAGGTGAAAACCGCTCCATGGATCGGCCTCCCGAATGAATTTGAACCCGGAGCCCAGCGCTGGTGCCATTATGACTGCAACCTGCTGGGTGACCCGGCCTTAAAGGTCTGGACAGCCGACGAACAGGTCGGGGTTCCTTTGGTAACCAACTTCAGCAGGATTTCGGTATATCCCAACCCCTGCAGGGACAAAGTCACCCTTGATTTTGCCAGACCGCTTAATACAAAGCTGGATATCAGTATTTTCAATACCCTGGGACAGGTAGTCAAGGTTTGGAGAAATGATGAAACAGATTCCGATTCCAAACTTATCCTTTCAGTTTCAGGTCTTGAACCGGGAGTTTATATGGTCAAAGCAGATGGGAATACATATCATGAAAGGGCAAAATTGATAATCCGGTAATTCTTTATAAAAATCTATCTATCTGCAACGATACCTGGTATGGGTGAGGGTTGTATTTCTCTATACGCTATTCGCTTTTTTAATAATAAACTTATCGATCCTGTTCCCGTCAAGGTCCACGATTTCAAATTCGTAGCCCAAGAAACTGAACTTTTCCCCGGGTTTGGGGATACGTTTCAGGATGCTCATGGCCAATCCTGCTAGTGTATTGAATTTTATCCTGGATTTATCAAAACCCTCGAGGTTGAATTCATAGGCAAACTCATAAAATGACATCTGCCCGTCGGCCAGCCAGCTCCCGTCATCCCTTCTTGTGATCCTGGGCTCATCCTCGCCGGGTTCGTTGAAATCGCCGACTATTGCTTCGAGGATATCATTCAGGGTGACCATGCCAACCGTTGATCCATATTCATCGATGACCAAACCGTAATGGATCTTGTTCTCCTTAAAAAGTTCCAGGGTTTCATAAGCTGTATGAGTTTCCAGGACAAGCTGGGCCGGCTTGATAAATTCTTTCATATTAAAATCGGCTTCACAGTTCGAGCCCAGGAAAAGATCTTTGATATAAACCACTCCCAGGATATTGTCCAGGTCGTCCCGGCAAACAGGATATACCGAGTGCACTTTTTCGCGCATCTTTTTCCACATTTCGCCTGCAGATTCCGTTATATCGAGCCAAACAATATCGGAATGATGCGTCATCAGTGATTCGATTTTCTGGTCACCGAGGTGGAACACTCTTTCCACGATATCCTGCTCGATCTCCTGGACCTCCCCGTCCTCAGTGCCTTCCTGCACCATGGCTTTTATCTCTTCCTCGGTCACTTTGGAGTCGGATGAAGGATGGATGCCCAGGAAGCGGATGATGTAATCGCTGAGCCTTGTCAGCAGCCATGTAAACGGCCTGAACAAATAGGAAACTGCGATCATCGGACGGATCAGGGTTTTTGAAATACCCTCGGGATTGATCAGCCCGATTCGTTTCGGGACCAGTTCCCCGATCAGCATGGAGACCAGGGTCACCAGGATAACCACAATTGTCAGCCCGAGCGACCGGCCTGCAGCTTCAGGAATCCCGAGAGTAATAAGAAACCCGGCCATCCCGCTTGAAATTTCAGCCCCGCTGTATACTCCTGCCATGATCCCGATCAGGGTGATTATGATCTGGGATGTTGAAAGTATACGCGCGGGGTTATTGGCATTCTCCAGTGCCAGTTTTGCCCCCTTATGTCCCGATTGCGCATCGATCTCTAAACGGGTCTTGCGCGCTGAAACAAGGGCGATCTCGGACATCACGAAGAGGCCGTTGATCAGGAAAAGGAATAATAAAATGATGATCTCCGTAAACATAGTAATGAAATTTATATGTGTCAAATGCAAATTTCGCTTGCACTGTTGTCTTAATTGCGTAAAGTTAATCATTCCCCTTCGATCTGATATTTCGTAACTTTGTGTTAATTTCAAACCAGTAACATGCGAACCTCGTTCACTCTTGGCATTATCTTCTGTTTTGTCAGCTTCTTGTTACCCGCACAGCAAAGGAGTTCCCAGCCCCGGATCACTCCTGCCGGTAAAGGTAAAGTCGTCCCCTATGCCGATAATATAGGTTACTGGATGGACATGGTTAAGAAAGGTTATGTTCAAGCTTCCATAGCCACGCCCTGGGTCCCTGCCAAAACCCTGGGTTCCGCTATTCGGGCGGTTAATATACCTCCCCAGGATTCTCCTGATATTCCGGTAACCTCGGCCGATGATGTTACCCAGAGTGAGAACTCCGTTTTCATTGACCCGGATAATGAGGATAATGTGCTGAATTCCAACAACTCTACGGGCTGGGCCCTGCAACAGGCCCAAGCCGTGTACGGAGCCGATTACTGGTATTCTCTGGATGACGGCCAGGACTGGTCAGGCTCTCCCGAAGGAGCAGGTGATATGAACCGGGGCGACCCATGTACTGCCATCAGTCTTGATGGCCGATGGTATGTCGGGATGATCGACAATACGTACGGACAATCCATCGCATACTCCACTGACCAGGGCCATACCTGGACCAGTAAACAAGTAGCCCCGGGTCCCGGCACTACCTCCGGGCTGCTTGATAAAAATCATCTCTGGGTTGACGATTCCCCATTCAGTGCATTTAAAGGAAATATTTACGCTGCCTGGACCAATTTTATTACAGGCAGTGCTGATTCAAACCAGATCCAGGTAACAAGAAGCAATAACGGCGGGTTGCACTGGTATTCGCCTTTTACTATAAGCAGGGGAGTCAATGCCGGCTCATTCAACCATGGCGTTAACATAGCTACCGGTCCCGGCGGCCAGGTTTATGTAGCCTGGAGCATCTATGACAGCTGGCCCAGTGACGAGAACGCCATCGGTTTCACAAGATCGGTCGACGGCGGGGCAACATGGTTGCCGTCTTATCGTATCATCTCGAATATCAAGGGCATACGGACAAGCCTGACAGGGAAAAACATGCGCGTAAACTCCTTCCCTTCCATGGCAATTGACATTACCAGCGGCCCGAACAACGGAACGATTTACCTGGTCTGGACAAACGTCGGTGTCCCCGGTATAAACACCGGTAATGACATTAATGTTTACATGATCAAATCCACGGATGAAGGAACAACATGGTCAATCCCAATAAAGGTCAACCAGGATCCCCCGGGCCAGGGTAAGGAGCATTATTTCTGCTGGATCACATGCGATGCCGTGACCGGGGGATTGTGCGTGATCTATTATGATGACCGTAATGTTTCATCGACTGATGCCGAGACCTGGGTCTCGTATAGCTATGATGGAGGCAATTCCTGGACCGACTTCAGGGTCAGCGACGTTTCATTTACTCCCTCGCCTATCCCCGGACTGGCATATGATTATTTCGGTGATTATCTTGGGATACAGTCAAGGAACATGAAAGTATACCCGGTATGGACCGATAACCGGCTGGCAGGCGGACAGACCATGAGCTGGACATCGCCATTCAACCTGGGCCCGAACCCCGGGCAGCCATGGGTGATGTATTATTCGAATGACCTGTTCTCCATTCCAGGCGGAGCCCCCTCGGTCCTCAAATTCGGGGATTCACTCCACCTTTCGCTGAGCATTAAAAATATTGGCGACCAGGACGCTGCCAATCTTCTGGCAAAAGTAACCTCTCCCTCACCTTATATCACGATGACCGACTCGGTTGAGCCTTACGGAAGCCTGGCTGCCGGCGCCACTGAAGTGGTCCCGAACGGGTTTGCCTTCAAGATCTCAGATACAATCCCTGACGGATTAATGGTAAGATTTAACGTGAAAGTCAGCGACAATGACACTGCCTGGTACAGCCATTTTGACGTAGCCTCCCACGCTCCCGGACTGAAAATAGGCAGCCTGACCATCAATGATAACAGCGGGGGTAACCACAATGGCAGGTTCGATCCCGGCGAAACCACTGAAGTCGTCGTTTCCATAGCTAATTCGGGCGATTATCCCTGCCCAAACACTTATTGCATTCTTACGACCGACTCGCCTTATCTGACGATACAGAATGACTCTGTTTATATTGACACCGTCAAACCTTTCTGGATAACTACTGCACATTACACCGTTATTGTCAGCGACACCGCCCCTGCTTCCGCCGCAGCCAATCTTTATTGTACCGCCCGAAGCGGGATTTACGTCTGTCATGCTGAATTCCAGGAGCTCATCGGCATCATTGTCGAAGACTGGGAATCCGATTCCTTCAATAAATTCCCCTGGCATTTCGGAGGTATCACTTCATGGAACATCACAAGGGAAAATCCGTATGAAGGACAGTTCTGCGCTGTTTCGGGGCCCATTGGTGACAATCAAAACACACAGCTGAATGTAACTTATACTTCCGCTGCAGATGACAGCATCAGCTTTTACTTTAGAACATCAACCGAGCAGGATTATGATTTCCTGTCCTTTACGATCGACCAGACCCTCCAGTATCAATGGTCCGGTGAGAATCCATGGACCCGCGCCTCCTTTGCCGTCCCCGCCGGTACGCATACCTTTAAATGGATATACCAGAAAGACATGGCAGGAAGCAGCGGCAGCGACCAGGTCGGAATTGACTTTATCGTTTTCCCCGGTCCGATTGTACCGGATATTTCCATAGTCAAAGAGGATACAATATGTGCAGGTTATAATTATATCCTGCAGGCAGAAGTAAACAAGTATGATTCCCTTCACTGGTATACTACCGGCGACGGAACGTTTAGCAACGATACCGCAATCAGGCCGGTTTATACCCCCGGAAGCCTGGATATCATAAACGGGAACGTGAAACTTCGTCTGACCGCTTTCAGCTCGTACGGGAGATCCCAGAAGAGTACGACCCTGACTATTGCCGGATTGCCGGTTGCAGAGATCAGCGTCTATCCGAAAGACAGTGTCTGCTCCTGGCAAACTATCACATTGTCGGCCGATACGACCGGAGTGAGTCATTATCTCTGGAGCCCGGGCAATATCACAACCCAATTGGCCGTCATAGATACTGCTATAGCAGGGGGAACCGGGACAAAGCTTTTCCACCTGAAAACCTGGAATAAAGCCGGCTGTTTTAAAACCGATTCAGTTTGGCTGACATTCAAAAACTGCCTTGGAATCGAAAACGGCCCCGGTTTGTTTTCGGCTGTAATTTACCCTAACCCCACCCCCGGTCGCTTTACTCTCGAAATTTACACTCCGTCAGAGGAAACAATCAGTATATCAATTGAAAACGTGAATCAGGAAATTATTTATGAAGAAAAAGATGACAGGGTGTCGGGACAATATAAGAAAAATTATAACTTTGCCGGACTTTCCCCAGGGATGTATCTTTTTAAAATCCGGAAGAAAGATGGCACCATCATCCGAAAACTGATAATCGGAAATTAATGAAAAAGATTTTTTCAGTGGTAATGGTCCTTGTGATCCTGTTCAATGCGGCAGGATATTTTATTGTTTATGAGATGGATCGCTACCTCATCCGAAAAGAAATGTTCTCCCTTCTCGAACATGGTTGCTTTACCCGATCCCTTATTGTTCTTTCCATCTATGATCCGTCAAATGATCCTTCATTTAAAAGGACTGAGGATCGCGAAATCGAATATCATGGCAGGATGTATGACGTAGGCAAAGAGACACGTTCGGGTAAAGTTTATACATTTTATTGTTTACACGACGAACAGGAGGATTGTTTGATTGCCGGGATGAATTCAATGCACCAGCATAAAAACGCATCCAATCTCCTTCAACATTTTATCAGTATTGCCCTTCCTGTGACCTCAGTGCGTTTGATACCCCAGGAATTCAGAAAGATATGTTATCTTCCGATAACAGAGCGTTTTCATAACCGTTCGCTCATTCCGTTCTACCCTCCCCCAGAATTGGTTTAATACTTTTCCTGCCCTCCGGGACCGGTAAGTAAAGTCATGCACCTATTGGCTGCCTGCAGATCTTCAGCATCGGGAAGTTAACAACTCCTGTTACAAAGGCTGGATTTCTGCCGGACTATCAGCACAATCCGCAGCATTGATTGATCTAAAAGAACAGTATAATAATTGTTCTTTATGCGGTCTCCCGTGCAGTATACTCCAGGCCCCGGAGGGAAGGGGATGGTAGTTGATGTGGTTTCAATTTCAAACACAATACTAACTAAAACCCTAATTCAATGAAAACAAAACTACTGTTAAGCCTGATCCTTGTATTGTTCTTTGGCCTTAAAGGAATCGGCCAGGAAAAGGAAAAGGCTAAATCTAATGACGTTTCTGCATTTAAAGACACGATCAAACTTAACGAGGTGGAAATCAGCGCCATGCGAACTGTAACCCCTCTCAAGGAGTTGCCTGCTGCAATTTCGGTCGTGCCGCAGGAGCAATTGCTGGAATTCAGCAAGACCATTTCCCCGGATGAAGCTCTGCGTTTGGTCCCCGGAGTTAAGGTTGAAAACGGGACCGACGGTTCAAGGGTACACTTGTACATTCGCGGCCAGGGCATTTTATCGGAAACCGGCTTCAGGGGCATCCAGGTGCTGATCGATGGTATCCCTGTAAATGATCCGGGTGGTTATTGTCCCGACCTGTATGATGTGGACTGGGCTGTTGTCAAGGATATTGAAGTCGTGCGCGGCCTTGCTGCATCCTTATACGGAGCCAATGCAACCGGAGGTATTATTAACATCATCACTGAAAATGGCGGTAAAAAACCTGTTAACAGCACTTTCTCCTTTTCAGGCGGATCATATGGGTTCTGGAAGGTCCTCGGCCAGGTCGACGGCACCCAGGATAAGATCGATTACAGGGTCACTTATTCCCATATGCAGGGACATGGGTATCGTGACCACCAGTCCTTTATGGCGGATAATTTCAGCGAGAAAATCAACTGGAAACCCTCTGCCAAAATAAAAATCACCCAGCTGCTTTCCTATACCGATTACTTTAACCAGAATTCCGAAGGGATCAATATGTATCGTTATGATACTTTTGGGCCAAGGGCTGCAAATACCGATGCCGTGCCTTACAATGAATTTCATGATACAAAGAGGCTGACAGGCGCCCTTATCGGCAAATTTGATATTTGCAGAAACCAGGATATCGAGGTTAAAGGTTTTGCAAGATCCAATTATTACCGCGAAACCTCGAATAACGGCGATGATTATAAACCATATGTCAATATGGGTGTTTCAGCACAGTATAATCTGCACTGCGGATCGGAGAAAGTAAGGAATCTCTTCAGCATAGGAGCCGATTACCAGACCCAGACGATCACTGAGCATATGTTTGCCGTTCCACCCGAAAACCAGCGGGACTCAAACCGTGTTGACAGTTACTGGAGCAGAGATTGTTTTGACCTGAACACCATCCTCATCAACCAGATCATGAAACAACGCAGCGCCGGTGTTTACCTGATCGACAAACTGGATATAACAAAGAAGCTGTATGCCCTTTTGAATGTCCGTTATGATTATATATACAACAGCCTTTCAATCAATATGCCAACTCCTGCCGATTCATCCCTGTCGGGAACCCGGACTTTCCAGAAACCGACCTTCCGTATCGGCCTGGCTTATGATCTGTTCAGGGCATTCAATATCTATGCCAACTTCGGAACAGGCTTCCTCACCCCGTCAAATGATGAACTGTACAATAATCCACAGGCTTACGGCGGGTTCAACACTCTCATCAAACCATCGAATTCCCAGGGTTTTGAATTAGGTGTGAGAGGCGATGTGGGAAGATGCCTGCATTACGATGTTACTGGGTTTGGTATTTTTTCGGATAACGAATTCTACCGTTATTCCGTCCCGGGAAGAGGCAATAACACAGCATTCTATGGGAACATGGGAAAAAGCACCAAATGGGGGCTTGAAGCCTTCGTATCCTATTCCCCGGTTAAGAATATTGTCATTGATGCAGCCTATACATACTCCAATTTCACTTATACGTCTCCCGACACTGTTGCCGGGCATTGGTTGCCGAATTGCCCGCAGCACATGCTGCACGCAGAAGTTGCTTACAATTTCCTCAAACATTTCAAAGTTGCCGTTGCCACGCAATGGCAGTCGAAAATGTGTATCCAGGTTGATGACTCCATCTATTTCAACTATACCATCGGAAAAACATATTACCAGCCGGGAGGTGTTTACAGTTCATGGGTCAGTGGATACGATATTGTCAACCTCGACCTGCATTATGCCTGGAAACTGGGCTGGCTCAGAGGAGACCTCAGTTTATATGTAAAGAACATCTTAGATACTAAATATTTTGGTTTCACTGAACCAAATAACGGGGTCGATTACAATTCTTATCAGCCCGCTCCGGGGAGGGAATTTTTCCTGAACCTCCGGCTAAACTTATAAACTTAACCCTGTCAGAAGGGTTATTCTGTTCACGCTGATAAGGCTGTCGCAACAAAATTGCGGCAGCCTTTTTCAAGGATCGTAACTCTCATTAAATATCAGAGAAAAAGTATATCTTTATACGAAAATACTTACACCAACTATGAAAATAACCAGAACTTTAATTTTCGTGTTTGCAGTAGCACTTAGCTTTTCAGCCCTGGCAAAAAAGGTTGAAGTGCCCGCTGCCATGCTTGCAGGTAAAAATTTTTATTTTGAACGAATGAACCTGCATCATGAGCTCCCTTACGACAACATTCATCTCAGCCTTGTAAAATCAGTTTCAACAGATGATGTCGTTTTATTCTATATCTTCAATGTAAACAACTGCGGCTTTGTAATTATTTCCGCCGATGATGCATGCATTCCTGTGCTAGGGTATTCTTTTGAAAATACATATACTTCTAAGAATGAGCCTGAAGGGTTTTCTTCCCTGTTACATGCATATCAGAAGGAGGTTAATCTTGTGAAAAGCCAGAATCTCCAGGCTGATGAAAAGATCAGTGCATCCTGGGCCAATTATTCAGACCCTGATTTTTCATTACGAAGCATGCCGTTAAAACCCGCGAACAATACCGATGTTGCGCCCTTGCTGACCAGTTTATGGGACCAGACCTTCCCGTATAACGCGATGTGTCCGAAGGATCCCAATAGCCCAGGAGGTTACTCAGGACGTTGTCCCGTGGGATGTGTAGCCACCGCAATGAGCCAGGTCATGTATTACTGGAGATGGCCGAACCAGGGTCAAGGCAATCATTGTTACACTCCTCCAGGTTATTCCCAGCAGTGTGCAGATTTTGACACAACGATTTATGACTGGAACGGGATGAACGATGAGCCGAATGTTGAATGTAACCCGATCGCACTCCTTTCCTGGCATACCGGCGTCTCTGTAAATATGGCCTATGGGCCGGACGGGTCAGGAGCCGCGCTTGGTAATGTCCCTTCAGCCATGCATTCACATTTCCGGTACTCAAACATTGCTCATTATGTCAAACGTACAGACTATCCAGGTGACCAATGGCACGATTCCCTGCAAAGTAACCTGAATAAAGGCTACCCGGTCCTCTATGAAGGGTTCAATCCTTCCGAGGGGCATTGTTTCGTGTTTGACGGCTACGAATCAGGCGATTATTATCACATTAACTGGGGCTGGAGCGGAGCTGATAACGGATATTATGTTATTACCAACCTGAATCCCGGAGGAACAACTTTTAATAATAACCAGGGAGCTGTTTTCTGTACTGTGCCCGATCCTTCCCAATATCCTGTATACTGCCAGGGAAACGTGAGTGTGACTACTTATGATTTTGGTTCAATCGAGGACGGCAGCGGTCCTGTGCAGTATTATCAGACCAGTTCCAATTGCACATGGTTGATTGCGCCCGAGGACAGCGTGTCGAAAATAACACTCAGTTTTGACCGCTTTAATCTTGCAAGCGGTGATGTGCTTAGCCTTTATAACGGGAATGATGCATCTGCTCCGTTGATTGGCACTTACACTGGTTCGTCTCTTCCTCCAAACGCAGTTTCAACAGGACCTTCAATGTTTGTTTCGTTTACATCTACTTCAACATCCGGCTCCCAGGGATTTGAGGCTCAATACAATGCAACACCGATTGATTTCTGTTCCTCGTCCTCCGTAATTCTCACCGATCTTAACGGTTCTTTCTCTGATGGTAGCGGAAGATTCCAATACAGGAATTCTGAAAACTGCAAGTGGAGGATTGAGCCTTCATCACCGGTTTCCACTATTATGATCAATTTCCCTGAGTTTAATACGGAACAGAATAATGATGTGCTCTCAATCTATGACCTCGTTACTTCTGATCTGATTGCTCAGTTTTCAGGGAATCCTTCTCCTTCTCCATCTGTAACAGTCAACACAACCAGCATCCTGGTAATGTTTACAACCAACAATTCCGTGCGCGGAGAAGGTTGGTCGGCAAATTACTCCACTATTGTCGGAATAAAAGAGAATGACGTGTTTAAAGATGCAATGATTTATCCGAATCCGGCAACAAACCTGGTAAATATTGAATTTACATTGAACCAGGCCTCGAACGTCACGATTGAATTAGTTGACCTGGAGGGTATTACAGTTTACTCTGAAAAATCTTCAGGAAATAATGACAGGATTCATAAAACAATTGATGTTTCTGCTCTTCCGAAAGGAGTTTATCTCCTGAAGATTTCCACAGAAACCGGGATCCTGAATAAAAAAATTGTCCTTCAATAGGAGGATAATTCTGTTCACGTTGAAAAGGCCGCCACAAAGTCCAGGCGGTCTTTTTTTATTCCGGTCAATTCATTTTTGTAAAGAATCCTGGTTTTCGTTTTCGTTTTCAGTTTCTCCCGGGAACACTGCTTTTGCTGAATAATTGAACAACGACCTGAGCTTATCCCAGAAATCGCCTCCCAAAACAAAGAGGCTGCTGAGGAAGACCAGGTCGAAAAAAACGTTCAGGTAGATTCTGAACGCAGCCAGCTCAGGCAGCAAGTGAGGTGCGTAGGCCATAACATACGATGGTACAAAAGGGAGGGTGAACATGACAAGCCCGATATCGTATCTGGTTCTGCTGACAGGTTTTGGTGACACAATTCGTTTATACCTGTATTTAAGGTGGTCCGTTATGTAATTATATGAAACTTTCCCCATTACGGCAATTCCGATGATCTTCCACAGGGGTCCGTTCACCCAGAAAAATCCGAGGATCAAAGCTTTCATGGAATGATGATGTGCGAAATGCGAAATAAAAAGCCCAGTCGGCACCATGAAAAACGAAAGAATGATGATACATACCCCGAAATAAAGCCTGGTTCCTGGCTTATAACCTGAGGTTTTCAAATTTCCTTTTCCTTCCATATTGATGATTTTATAAAAAGAAAACAGCAACTCCGCTGACAGCAAGGATTGCCCCGATTACTTCCCTAATCCTGATCTTTTCCCTGTAAATTATCATTGAAGGAGGTATAATGAGAACCGGCACAATGGCCATGATGGTTGAAGCAATCCCGGTATCGGCGTAACGGATTGCAAGGAGTGAAAAAGAAACACCCAGGAAGGGTCCGAAAAAAGCCCCGACTGAAAGCAGGACCATAGGTTTTGCATGACCAAGGCCCCTGAACACATCCTTCCAGAGCCCCATAAAGGAATAAATTATAATAAATCCGCCAATTCCCGACAGCACCCTGATCTGAGTCGAAGCAAATGTGTCATAACCCTGCAGGCCTATTTTACTTAGTACAAGCCCGGCTGCCTGCCCCAGGGCTCCGCCGAATGCAAGCAAAAGCCCCCAGAGCGGGTATGACAATTTCAGAAGGTTCCGCAACCCGTTTTTCTCCCCTTCAGCATTTCTTTTTACAACGACCAGAACGATACCGTTCATGGTAAGGGCCATCCCTAACCAGCTTTGAAGGCTCAGTTTCTCTCCAAGGGCCATCCATGCGAAAAGTGCTGTCATAGGTGGTGCCAGGGCCATGATCAGCATGGAAACCCTTGCTCCTATCAGGACGAAGGACTGGAAAAGGCAAAGGTCGCCAAATGTAAAACCAATAAGTCCCGAAAGCGCAAGCCAGAACCAATTATGCCAGCTGGCGTCGGTGGGTAAAAGATATCCGCGGTAAAAGAATGCAAAAATACTGAGGAACAGGAAACCAACGATCAGCCTGAGTATATTGACAACCATTGATCCTATCTTCCTGCTGGCTGCCTCGAAGGTCATGGCTGTGACAGTCCAGAAAACGGCCGTAGTCAGGGCCGCAAATTCTCCGATATGATTGACAGGTGCGTGCATTTATCTTCCGGCCAGCCAGCTCTCAGGATTTTGAATGGTTTTCCCCTTCCATATTTCGAAATGCAGCTCAGCCTTTTGCTCATCTGCATTGGTTTGGACACGGCCGATATTTTGCTTTGTACTCACTTCCTGTCCTTCTTTCACCGAAACTTCCTCAAGGTTTGAATAAACCGTGAGGTATTCTCCATGCCTGACAATAATCACTTTGTTCAGGTTGGGAAAGGACATTATTTTGCTGACTTTCCCGTTAAAAACCGCTTTGACGGAAGATCCCGGTTCAGTGGTGATGTCGATGCCGTTGTTTTTCACTTTCACACGTTCCAGTACAGGATGGGGATGTTCTCCGAATGTCCCCGATATAAATCCCCTGTCGCAGGGCCAGGGGAGCCGGCCCCGGTTTGAAGAGAAGGAAGCAGAGAGTTCTTTTTCATGGGGTGTCATCTCGTATGTCTCCGGCCCGGAAGCCTTTGGTCCTGCGGGTTTTGTATTCTTTCCTTCCGATTTACGCATCCTTTCTTCAGATGCCCTGATCTCCGAGGCGATAAGTTTCTCGATCTCGTACTGAAGTCTCAGAGCTGCCTGTTGCTTTGTTTTTATCGTAGCCACCAGCTGCTTTTCCTTGCCCGAAAGCTCCTTCACTGTCCTGGCCTTTTCCTGTTTCTCCAGGTCAAGTTTAACCTTTTCTTTCTGCTGGGTCTCAAAAAGGGCCATCTTCTCCTGTTTTTTATCTTCCAGGTCCTTTCGATTGCTGTCAATTGCCCTGGTCGTACTCTCAATCCTTTTTGCCTGCCTCCTCCTGTACGCCGAATACTGCTGGTAATATTTCAATCGTTGCCAGGCCTGATTAAAATCCTTGGCAGAAAAAATGAACATCAGCTTATTCCTTCCGTTCATTGTCCTGTAAGCATGATAGATCATCCTCGCATAATCATTTTTCAGGGCCTTAAGCTGGCTGGACATCCGGTCAAGTTCCACATCTTCAACCTGGATGTTCATATCTATCTGCCCGAGTTCACGGTTTATTGTCAGTATCAAAGCCTCCCGGCTCTTTATTCTCTGGTTCAGGAGTTTCAGGTTTTCCAGTGAAACCTGCTTTGATTTCTTGGTCTTCTCAAGCAGGTCGCTCGTATACCGGATTTCATCCTCAAGCTGTTTCTTGGTCTTTTCCAGCTTTTCTTTATCGGCCTGGCCATAAGAAACATGAACAGAAATTATTATCAGTACCAGCTGGAAGAATATCATCCTGTAGATCCGGTGACTGAAAGCGTTTCTCATCCGCCTGAAATCTTATTTTATTTTACAAGCCGGTACCCTGAAGGTATTTTGAACGGGAACTGGAGCGGGACATCAACATTGATATGTGAAAATGAGGCTTTGACTTTTATTGTATGATCCGCCCAGATGGTGACATCAAGCTTTTTCGGGAACAATTGTCCTTCAATGTTTTCAAAATCCCCGTAACTTGCTCCGAGTTTTATGTTTTCACTGGATATTTCCTTGACATCAGCTTCGGATATCTTGAATGTTTCGGAATCCAGCCAGATATTTTGTATGTAGGCTCTCTTGTTTTCCTCGCTGTTCCTGATATATTTCTTGAGTTTCAGACGGGCGGCCGTCGAAAGTTTGTAATCACCCTTTTCGATGGTCACCCTGAATTTGCCGTCTTCATAAAACTGGAGGTCATTGCCGAGCAGGTATGCCTGGAGAATGTCAAAATCAATATTGGTGTTCAGGAATCTGTTAACTTCGTCATAATTGCCCAGGAAATAAGTACTATTCAGTTTATTGATCATTTTAACCGAATCCTGGGTGATGATCAGCCGCATGGCTTCGATTCCCAGCCCCGGAGTAAGTGAAAGCCAGATAACGCTGTCTTTTTTGATCCTGATCTGCCCGTTAAACGAAGTGCTTTTCTTACCGTTTTTATATTCTGCTGAAAATTTACCCGTGAACCAGGTAAATTTCAGTTCATGCTCTTTCAGTTTCTTAAACAGGTAGTCGGCTCCTTCCTCTTTGATAGGGGCCTTGATCGCTTTACGCGACGGGCTGCAGGAAACCATTAAAACAACAAATAAAATGGTCAGGAGTTGCAGTATTCGGGCAAGTATAGGCAGTTTATTTCTCACTCTCTTCGATCAGCTTTTTTTCAGAAATTTTCTTTTTCAGCAATTCGGAGCCTTCGCCTTTGGCTTTGGCTTTATTCCAGTATTCAAGTGCTTTTTCCGGATCCCCAAGTTTGTACTGGATGTCCCCGTAATGTTCCAGGACTTCGCTGCTGGAGCCATCCTTGTCTTTCAAGGCTTTTTCAACCCAGATTTGTGCCTCCCTGTAATGTCCCAGTTTAAAAAGGACCCATCCGTAAGTATCTTCAAATGAGCCGTTTGCGGTGTCAAGCACAGTAGCTTTTTTAGCCATTTTCTCAGCTTTTTCAAGGTCTTTCCCTCTCAGCGAGAGATAATAGGCATAATTATTCAGGACATAAGGATTATCATCTTTTGCTTTTAGTGAATTTTCATAGGCTTTATCCGATTCCTCAGGGTTTTTCAGAGCATGCCACGCATCGCCCGTGTACATGTAGAACTGGGAAACCAGGTTGTCATTATTCACGACCAGGTTCACCCCACGGTCAAGTACTTTTATGGCTTCCTCGTACTTCTTCAGCTGAATGGATGAAAGGCCGAAAAAGAGATAAAGTACGGGCTGCTCCGGGAAAAGTTCCATGGCTTTGGTACTGTGTTCTTTCACTGCCGTGAAATCATTAAGCTGCAGTTCGATCCTGAGCAGTTCTTCCCAAACGACGTACTTGCTTGAATCGAGACTGATCACTTTTAGAAATGCGTTCCTGGCTTCTTCATATTTGTTGTCCTGGGATAAAAGATCTCCCAGTATGGACCATGTTTTAGGGTTGGCCGGATGGGTTTGGACCAGTATGCCGGCAAGTTCAAATGCCTGGGGCTTCAGTTGGTCATAAATCTGGTTAATATTATAAAATGACAGTAAGATCGTAACTTTGGTATCCACATCTAGGTTGGGATTTGCAAATCCCAGTTTGAGTTCTTCAAAAGCCTTTTCCTTATTCCCGGTTTTCCTGTAGAAGTCGGCCATGGACATATGGATATAAGGATTTCCGGGATCCGTTTCAGCAATCTTTTTATAAATTTCCAGAGCTTTCCCCTGCTGGTTATTTCCCATATAGAATTCGGCAAGCATCGAAAGATACCGGCTGTCCTCAGGGAAAGCTTTAACTAGGTTTTGCAGTTCATTTTCAGCTTTTTCCACATCTCCAAGGTGAAGATAGATCTTTTCCTTCTGAATGGAAATATCTTCAGTGATCCCTGTTTTATCCTCAATCTGGTCGTAAACTGCAGCTGCATCTTTATCTTTTCCAACCATGAGAAAAAGGGCTGCCAGCTGGAAATAATTGTCGATTGACGCGGGATTTTTTTCAATAATATCCTTATAAATGGATATGGCTTCTTTATAATTTTCATTCAGCTGGCATACCTCGGCAAGAAACACTGCATAATATTTATTTTCAGGATCGTGTCGAACGGCATCTTCCATCAGGGAGTAAGCTTCATCGTATTTTTTCTGGTCGGAGAGCAAGCGGGCAAGTTCGAATTGACCTACGGGATCTTCGGGATAACGCTGGGTATAGGCAGTGAACAACTGGACAGCTTTATCAGTATTCCCTATCATTTCCTCTTTTTTGGCATCAATAAGCATGGATAGGTTTCCCACAATGACCGTTGTCTGACCTTCGGAGGAATGTTTTTTATGATGCTTCGGTTTCAGGCTGTCCGACACGGTTTCCCGCGATGTGAAAAGACCCTGCCCGCAAAATCCAGGCAGGTTCAACAGCAAAAACAGATATAGTATTATATTTCCTTTAATCTTCATTCAAATATTTTTAGTTCTTCATTTCAGCGACTTCATGCGCTATCTTCAGCCCACTTTTCCCTAATGCCCAATACCTGATACTTTTCTATTTCTGTCCTGTCGATCCGAATCCCCCGACGCCTCTTCCCGTTTCGTCCAGTTCTTCCACCCTGATCCACTCTGCCTGTTCGTGTGCCGAAATGATCATTTGGGCGATCCTGTCACCGTCGCGGACAATAAAATCCTCATTTGAAAGATTTACCAGTATCACTTTGACTTCACCCCTGTAATCGGCATCAATGGTTCCCGGGGTATTCAGAACAGTGACGCCTTTCTTTATTGCAAGACCGCTCCTTGGCCTTACCTGGGCTTCAAAGCCAGGCGGCAGCGAAATGAATAGTCCTGTAGGGATGAGAGCTCTTTCGAGTGGTTTCATAACAACGTCTGCCGACATGAAGGCCCTCAGGTCCATTCCTGCTGAAGCATTTGTTTCATAAGCCGGCAAAGGATGGTGTGAAGTATTGACTATCCTTATATTCATAGGAAAAATTGAGTGGCAAAGGTAATAAAAATCTTAATCTGAAGCCTTTGCAGGTCGTGGCTTTTCAAAGAAGAAAGCAGTCAGCAGGAACACCAGCAGCAAGCCTGTGTTGAATGAAAGCCTGGGGAACATGTGTGAAATATGGACCTGTGAACTGACGAAATAGATGAGCAGGGCAAAGACCAGGTAGCCTGCAAACTTTTTAAGGTTATAGGGGATGGGATAATAGCGCTGCCCCAGAAGGTATGCGATCACCATCATTGAGCCATAGCAGATAAAGGTGGCCCATGCCGATCCGGTATAACCGTGGATCAGGTGATCCGGGCCCAGTGGGATCCAGTAAAAATTTAGCGCCAGCGTAATTACCGCGCCGATCAGGGAAAGCCAGGCTCCCCATATGGTTTTCCCGGTAAGTTTGTACCAGATGGAGAGATTGTAAAAAACTCCCAGGAAAATATTGGCAAGCATAAGTACAGGGATAACTCCTCTTCCTTCCCTGTAATTCTTCCCGATCAGGTGTATGAAGATATCATCAAGATACAGCATCGTGACAAGGAAAACAGTCGATATGGCGATAATGAAGTAATCCATGATCCGGGCATAAAGCAGCTTTGCATCTTTTTCCCTGGCATGTGCGAAGAAGAAAGGTTCCGCGGCGAAACGGTATGCCTGCACAAAGAGGGTGATCAGGATGGAAATTTTATAACAGGCACTGTATATCCCGACCTGGGCTTCGGTGAGATCTCTTGACAGGGGCAGGAGGTATCTCAGCATCAGCCGGTCGAAGGTTTCGTTGACCATCCCTGCCAGACCGGCAAACAGCAATGGCAAGGCATAGACCAGCATTCTTTTCCAGAGCCCGGCATGCATCTTCCACCTCATACCGATGATCATGGGCGAGAGAAGGAGCAGGGTTATAATGCTGGCTGCAAGGTTTGCAATGAACACATATTCAATCCCCCAATCGGGGCGGTAAACCAGGCCCAGGAAACTGTGGCTTGACGGTATATTCTTCCAGGCATAAGGGCAAAGCATGATGAAAAAGAGAGTCAGCCCGACGTTGGTCAGGATATTGATCATCTTTATGGTTGCGAACTTCACAGCCTTGTTCTGCGACCTCAGCCTGGCAAAAGGTATTGCAGCAACGGCATCGAGCCCGAGGATCCATGCGAACCAGGTGACGTATTCGGTATGGCCGGCATAATCGATCCACCCGGCGATCATGCCTGAGAAAATACCGGCCAGGAAAATGAATGATCCGGAAGTGATCAGCAGCGAAAGCATCCCTGTGCTGAAAACACTGTCCTTGTCTTCCTCCTTCTCACTGAAGCGGAAGAATGCCGTTTCCATCCCGTAGGTGAGAACCACCATCAGGAAGGATGCATAGGCGTAAAACACGCTGATGGTCCCGTACTGTTGTGGTTTGGTAAAGATGCGCGTGAGAATTATAACAAGTGCGTATTGCAGAAACCTTCCAAGGATGGTAGGGACCCCGTAAATTAAAGTCTGACCGGCAAGGCGTTTAATGGATGCCATTCGATTTTATCTGATCAAAAATAGTGATATTTTTGGGCTGACAATTAAAACGATGGCAAAATCGAAATATTACGTGGTCTGGAACGGCCGCAAACCCGGTATTTACGAGGGATGGGAAGCATGCAAAGAACAGGTTGCCGGGTTCAACGGTGCGAAATACAAGGGCTTCCCTACCGCGGACCTGGCCCGAAGCGCTTTTGACGACGACCCGCGCAAATACATGGAGAAGGGACTTAATCCGGCTAAAAAAATCGTTTGCAATGACCCCCTCATCGGCCGGCCCGTGGCCGACAGCATTTGCGTTGATGCAGCCTGCAGCGGGAATCCCGGCGTGCTGGAATACCGGGGTGTGGATACTGCATCGGGGGCTGAACTTTTCAGGGTGGGGCCTTTCCCCGAAGGCACGGTGAACATCGGCGAGTTCCTTGCCATCGTTCATGCGCTGGCTTACCTGAAACAAAGGAATTCAAACTGGCCTGTTTACTCTGATTCACGCACGGCCATTGCCTGGCTGAAGAAAAGGGCGGTGAACACCAAACTCGTGCCATCGGGCAAAAACATGGAATTGTTCAGGCTGCTGGAACGCGCCCTGACCTGGCTTAACAGCAACAGCTGGAAAAACCCCGTGCTGAAGTGGGAAACCGGGTACTGGGGTGAGATCCCGGCGGATTTCGGGAGAAAATGATCAAAGGACCGGGTAAAATGCGTCAGGAATGTGCCGGATCTCGGCTCCCTGCTTACCGATGATCACCGAAACCACGTCAAACCGGACTTCTCCACTGAAGTTCCTGTACTTTACGAATGCATTAGCAGCCTTTACCAAATTCCTTTGCTTTGCCGGTGTAACCCACTCCTGTGGTTCGCCAAAATAACGGGTCTGCCTTGTTTTGACTTCAACAATTACAAGGATCCGGTTATCCAGTGCAATAATATCGATCTCGGCTTTGCCGGCACGGAAATTCCGTGCAAGGATTTGAAATCCCTTTGCCGAAAGGTACTCCGCTGCAATCGCTTCTCCTGTTTTTCCGAGATCGTAAGCTACTGACATTCAATCTTCGTTGATCAATGTTCAATATTATTCACAAAATGGTTCATTTCAAGGGTGTTCATTACGGCTTCGCCGAATAATATTCAGTCGTTAAAACCCAAGCACGATTTCTTCATCAACAAGCAGCTTTACTTTCCGGCCAAGGATAAGGGCAAGGTTTTCAGGACCATGCCCGGATGGAAAATTATAGCATACCGGATATCCGTAATCTTTCACTGCTTCGGAAATGATCTGCATGGCCGTTTTCCCAAAAGGAATCGTATTGTCTTTCATTTCGTGCATGCTCCCGACGATCAGTCCCCTGAGGTTCTTCAGCAAGCCTGCCCGCTTTAGGTTCATCATCATACGGTCGATATGGTAAAGGTATTCATCCACATCTTCCAGGAACAGTATTTTTCCTTTTGTATCGGTTTGTGATGGCGATCCCATCAAACTGTATAAAATGGATAAATTGCCACCTGTGAGGATCCCTTCACCGGCGCCGGGCCTGTCCATCGGACCCTGGGGAAAGGTATACAGAAGCTGCTCCCCGAACAATGCCAGGCGGAGGGTCTCAACAGACAAATTCTTTTTATTTCCGTCCCTGATGTTAAACGGCATGACCGAATGCAGTGTTTCTATCCCGAAATGCCTTTGAATATGGGAATGCAGTACGGTTATATCGCTGTAACCAGCGATCCATTTGGGATCGCTATGGAATACGCTGAAATCTATCCTGTCAATGATCCTCACCGTCCCGTAACCGCCCCTGGCACAGATGATCGCCCTGATCGACGGGTCGTCAAGCATCTGTTGCATGTCCTTTCCGCGATGTATATCGTCACCGGCGAATTGGTCATCCTTGCTGAAAATACTGTTACCGAGGATAACCTCAAGGCCCCACTTCTGGAATAATTTTATAGTGGGATGAACTTCATCGAAGGTGATGCTCCTTGCCGGTGCAAGTATGGCAACCTTATCGCCTTTGTGCAGGTATGGGGGCCGGATCATATGCACAAATGTATGAAATTGATTTGTATCTTTGCTCCCGTTTCACTGCTGAAATCAAGGAAAAATGGATAAACCCGTGTTTAAGCGTTATACCGTGACTTCCGCATTGCCTTATGCCAATGGTCCTATCCATATAGGACACCTGGCAGGGGTTTATGTGCCCGCCGATATTTTTGTCCGTTTCCTCAGGATGAATGGTGAAGATGTAATTTTCATCGGAGGTTCCGATGAGCATGGGGTTCCGATTACTATCAAGGCGCTCCGCCAGGGTGTTTCACCTCAGCAGGTGGTGGATAAGTATCATGAAATGATCAAAAAATCCTTCAGGGAATTCGGGATCTCATTTGATATTTATTCCAGAACATCCAATCCCATCCATCACGAAACGGCCTCCGCCTTTTTCAGGAAAATGTATGATGCCGGGCAGTTTATTGAAAAAGTTTCACAACAGTATTATGATGAGGCGACGGGCCACTTCCTTGCCGACCGCTATATAACGGGGACATGCCCTGTTTGCGGTTTCGATAAGGCATATGGGGACCAGTGCGAGAAATGCGGAAGTTCGCTGAATGCAACCGATCTCATTGAACCGAAATCGGTCCTGAGCGGCAACGCCCCTGTCCTGCGGGAGACAAAGCATTGGTTCCTTCCCCTGGACCAGTATGAACCCTGGCTCAGGGAATGGATCCTTGAAGGGCATAAGGATGATTGGAAAGTGAATGTTTACGGACAGTGCAAATCATGGATAGAACAGGGGTTACAGCCCCGTGCTGTGACACGTGACCTGGACTGGGGTGTAAAAGTCCCCGTTGAAGGAGCTGAAGGGAAAGTGCTTTATGTCTGGTTTGACGCCCCAATTGGTTATATTTCGGCCACACGTGAACTCAGGCCCGATTGGGAAAAATACTGGAAAGACAAGGAAACCAAGCTGGTTCATTTTATCGGCAAGGACAATATCGTTTTTCATTGCATTATCTTCCCGGCGATGCTGAAAGCCGAAGGGACATATATCCTTCCCGATAATGTCCCTGCCAATGAATTTCTGAATTTGGAGAATGATAAAATCTCAACTTCCAGGAACTGGGCTGTCTGGCTGCATGAATACCTTGTGGATTTCCCCGGCAAACAGGATGTTTTACGCTATGTACTCACCTCCAATGCTCCCGAGACAAAAGACAATGACTTCACCTGGAAGGACTTCCAGGCCAAGAACAATAACGAACTTGTTGCTATCCTGGGGAACTTCATCAACCGCACTGTTGTACTTACCCATAAATATTTCGGGGGTTTTGTTCCCCAATCCGTTGAGCTGACTGCCGTGGATATTGCTGCCCTGGAAGAGATGAAACTGATCCCTTCAAGGATAGCTTCAAGCTTATATGCTTATCGCTTCCGTGAAGCACTTGCCGAGATGATGAACCTTGCAAGGCTGGGTAACAAATATCTTACGGAAAATGAACCATGGAAACTTTATCCGGGTGATAAGAACAGGGTGGCTACCATCCTGAATATCTCAGTTCAGATCTGTGCCCAGCTTGCCATTATTTCCGGACCGTTTCTTCCTTTTACTTCGGCAAAGATCAGGCATATTCTTAACATGAGAGAATACGGCTGGAAAGATGCTGCTCTCTGTAATTGGATTTGCACAGGGCATCAACTGAATCCAGCGGAATTACTATTCGAAAAAATAGACGATGAAACCATTCAGCGCCAGGTTCAGAAGCTCATGGATACAAAAGCGGCAAATGAATCGGCCCAGGCCGTGACCAGTCTTAAACCTGTAAAACCTGAGATTACTTACGATGACTTTTCCAAAATGGATATTCGCGCAGGCACCATACTGGAGGCTGAAAAAGTGCCGAAAACGGATAAACTCCTGAAGCTCAGAATTGACACCGGGATAGACCAGCGAATTGTCGTTTCAGGCATTGCAGCATATTTTAAACCCGAAGAGATCGTCGGAAAACGAGTCAGTATTTTGGTCAATCTGGCACCCCGCAAACTGAAAGGCATTGACTCGCAGGGTATGATCCTTATGGCCGAAAATCCTGACGGCACGTTGTTTTTTATCTCCCCCGACGAAGGCACCCTGAACGGAAGCGATATAAAATGAAATTTCAAATCCCTGCCCGACTTTCACATGCGGACCAGGGACAAAAACACATACATTATGGGAAAATTTGACAGATTCTGCCAGAGTTGCGGAATGCCGATGGATAAGGACGAACAGGGCGGAGGGACCAACCAGGATGGCTCCAAAAGCACAAAGTACTGCAGCCATTGCTATGAGAACGGCGCTTTCAGAAGCGAATTTACTTCATCCAGAGAGATGGTGAAACTGGTCAGGGGTAAACTCAAAGAAATGGGTTACGGTCCCATAAAGCGTTGGTTCTATACTTCACATATCCCTCAATTGGAGCGGTGGAAGCATTAGGAATATCGATGAGTGATGAGTGTTGAGCTATGTGCCAGATCAGGCATTAGGCATTGGGCATTGGGAATGAGCCACGAGTGAAGCATTCCGAATGCCGCTGATCATTTTCTTCAATCAGCCTCTCATTTCAGCTTAAAGAAAATTCATACCTTTGCAGCCCGTTGGCCCTGTAGTTCAATGGATAGAACGGAAGTTTCCTAAACTTTAAATGTAGGTTCGATTCCTACCGGGGCTACTGAAAAGGCCTGTAAATCAAATGATTTACAGGCCTTTATCTTTTTATGGGTAACAAAATAGTAACAATAACATCCAAAATACTCATTACTTTGCAACATTTGACTGGAACTTTCCGGATCATTGTTACCACTTTGGCCTTTTTCTTTAATCTTTGACTATTCTCTTTTTTGTTTAAAGAGTTTACCAGCCTCAAAAGAGGCCTGAATTCCTTTAATATAATCCTGTTCTTTCATCGTTTTCTATAACTTAACCCGGGAAGAGGCCAACATGGACAGGCTTTTTAGAAAATATATTGACATTTATGAAGTACTTTCATATATTTGATGTTGTATTGGCATTATTAAGAAAGGAGCAAACGGGAGAATAACCTTAATACTAAAGATTTAGCGTTTAGCTGAACCTGTTGTCGAAAATCAGCCATTTTTCAAAATTACCACAGGAAGTAAGCAAAACGCCACGTCAAGGCGTGAGCGTTGCTTATTTGTGGTATGGGTCCATGGCTGGACCTCGACAACGGAAGGTAATTGCTCACGCTGTTTTTTTACTGATTCGGAAAACTACTAACATATGAGTTACAGCCAAATCTTTCAGTATGAAAAAAAATATATTCAGTGGTATTATCCTTTTTTGTGTTTCTATGTTTTCCGTTTATGCTCAATCTCTTACCATTGAAGAGACAATTGCA
>Ga0182027_10000404_pt1 | contig 74230 bp, 74 predicted proteins | sample 712E1DmetaG_FD_121300 | JGI IMG/M metagenome (GOLD analysis project Ga0182027, IMG submission 121300) | Permafrost microbial communities from Stordalen Mire, Sweden - 712E1D metaG (Illumina Assembly) | ecosystem: Environmental > Terrestrial > Soil > Wetlands > Permafrost | place: Sweden...
AAATGTGTTAGAATAAATTTATGGAGTTAAAAGATAAAGTAATTGTTATAACGGGTGGCGGTAAAGGTTTTGGGAAAGCCCTTGCGGGTTTATTTGTTTTCGAAGGTTCTCATGTGGTAATTAGTGACAATGACAAGGAAGCTCTTGAGAACGCCTCTAAGGAATTTCTAGTAGATAAATTTGTTGCCGATGTAACTTTGGCAGAAGAAGTAAAAAGCCTCGGCGACTATGCTTTTAAAAAATATGGAGTAATTGATATTTGGGTCAACAACGCTGGTATACAAATTGCTCCAAGCACGATCGAAAATGTAGATGTTAAAAAAGTAAGCAATCTTTTCAATGTTAATGTTTTGGGATATTTTTATGGATGTCAAGTTGCGCTTTCGTATTTTAAAAAGCAGGGATATGGTGCGGTAATTAATGTTAATTCAACGGCTGGCTTGGAGGGCAAACCAGAAATAGCTGCTTATTCTGCGGCAAAGTTTGCCATAAAGGGCTTAACCGAATCGATACGAAAAGAGGTGAAATATTTAGATGTCAAAATTTATGCGGTATTCCCGGGAGGCATGAAAACAGATTTATATAAAGAAAAATATCCTTCTGATTTTAACGACTACATGCAGGTTGATTCTGTCGCCGAGAAAGTTATTAAAAATTTAAAGTCTAAAAATCCCAAAATCGATTTAGTAATTAGGCGAAAAATTAAGTAAGAATAGTAATAATTTGGAGGAGTCGCATAGTGGCTATTGCAATAGTTTCGAAAACTATAACCCCTCACGGGGTTCGTGGGTTCGAGTCCCACCTCCTCCGCCTTCGGTCCGCCGGAGTCTCGCTTTGCGGGACTAAGGCGAGACTAGTCCGCCTTTCTGGCGATTTTTTGATAGTATATTAAAATGAACTGGAAAATTGTTTTAATTTTAATCGTTGTTTTTTTTGTTGCTTTTGTTGGAGGTTTTTTACTGTATAAAAATATTTTTAAGACAGCCAATAAAATCGTAAAACCAAACGAAACAGCAAATACCAATCTTACGGATGACGAGCTGAAAAAAGAAATTGGGCAAATGCTGATGATTGGATTTAGGGGGATAGAAGCTTCAGAAAATTCTGATATTCAAAAAGTAATTAAAGACGTAAAAGTTGGAGGCGTAGTGCTTTTTGATTTTGATGTGCCATCCAATAATTATCCCAGAAATATAATTAGTCCAGAACAGACAAAAAAACTTATATCAGATATTCAAGAATATTCTGAAATTCCGTTGTTTACGGCGATTGACGCTGAAGGTGGAAATATAAATCGTTTGAAGTCTCAATATGGATTTTTACCTATTCTTTCGCCAGAAAAAATGGGGGCAGATAAAACATTACAAACCACAGAAAAACAATCTATAGAATTAGCTCAAGAACTTAGCAGTTTAGGTTTTAATATGAATTTAGCTCCTGTGGTTGATGTAAACCTCAATAAAAAAAATCCCATTATTGGTGCATTGGGCCGCTCTTTTTCATCTGACTCAGAAGAGGTTGTAAAAAATGCAGAGGTGTTTATACAAAATCATTTAAATGATAATGTTATCCCAGTGGAAAAACATTTTCCTGGACAGGGAAGTGCTACACAAGACAGCCATTTAGGAGTAGTGGATATCACAAACGTTTACAAACAAGAGGAGCTCATTCCTTATCAAGAACTTAATAACGAAGGATTGCTTGATGCAGTAATGGTGGGGCACGTAATAAACAAAAATATAGATAAAAATTATCCCGCGTCAATGTCTTCTGCTTTTATAGGCGGGATATTAAGAAAACAAATTGGCTTTACTGGCGTTGTTATATCCGATGATATGCAAATGGATGCGATAACAAAAAATTATGATTTTGCTGATGCTATAATCAGATTTATCAACGCTGGTGGCGATGTAGTTAGTATTTTAAATAACAGCCCAAGTGGTTATGATGGACAATTAGCATACAAAGTAAGAGATATTATTTTTAATGCCGTAAAAGACAAAAAAATTGATGAAAAAATAATTACAGAATCTTATAGTCGTATAATCAGTTTAAAAAAGAAATTTAGAATAATTTCCCCCACTTCCGAAGAAATAAAATCTGAAAAATTTAATTTATTAAGTTCAACAAGTCAGTTAAATTTTGGGAATGCTTTAGATATTGCGAATTATGTTAGTCAAAAAGTAGATATTAGGCCAGCGTTTTTGTTGGCTATTTTGCAGGAGGAATTAACTTTAGAAAAAACAGACTTGTGCTATTTGACTGATTTGAAGACCGGGGTAGGTGTTAGAGTTACTGATGGCAAAGTTTTGCAGAGGACAATGAGTCCCGAAAGGGATATACCTGGATTTTTAGAAATTACAAAAGAATTAGGAAAAGATCCGTTAAAAACTTTGATTACTTGCCCGATGAGTTTTGGCTGGGGAGGAGCGATGGGTCCAGCAGATTTTATTCCATCTACGTGGTTAAAATATAAAGACGAAATAGAAAAAATTACTGGCAAACCAGCAGACCCCTGGAATACTCGAGACGCTTTTTTAGCAGCTGGAATGTATCTGTCTGAATCTGGTGCAGCTCAAAAAAATCATAATGGAGAATGGGATTCAGCGATGATATATTTTTCTGGTTCAGCCAATTCTCCATATACGTGGTATGCCGATGGTGCTTGTGAAATTGCAGATAAATTTCAAAAAGATATTAACATAATTAAATAGTAAATTTAATGGAACATAATTTTTGGAAAAAATTGAAGAAGCCGATAATGGCAATAGCGCCCATGTCGGGCATAACCGATGAAGCGTGCAGGCTGATGTTTTTAAAATACGGCAAGCCCAGTGTTTTTTGGACCGAGTTTGTTTCAGCCGAAGGATTGTTTTCAAAGGGCAGAAAATATTGTCTAAAACTTTTAGAACATTCGCCGAAGGAAAAACCAATCGTAGCTCAACTTTTTGGTTGCAATCCTGCTGATTTTGAGAAAGCTGCCGCATTGGTTGCCGAACTTGGTTTTGATGGGATAGATATAAATATGGGTTGCCCCGATAGAGCCATAGAAAAACAGGGAGCAGGCGCGATATTGATAAAGAATCCTGCATTAGCAAGAGAGATTATAAGAGCTACCCTTCGCGGAGCTAAGGGTAAGCTGAAAGAAATACCGGTTTCGGTAAAAACTCGCTTAGGATATGGCAAAATTCAAGTTAAAGAGTGGCTAGGGGCTATTCTTGAGGAAAAACCGGCTGCGATTACCGTACACCTGCGGACAAGAGATGAATTATATTATTCTAAGGCTCATTGGGAGCTGGCAGAAGAAATTGTAAAACTTCGCGACAAAATTTCCCCTAAAACTTTGCTTTTGGGAAATGGTGATATAAAAACTCTCATGGAAGCAAAACAACGCGTAAAAGAAACTGGGCTCGATGGTATAATGATTGGCCGTGCAGTTGTGGGCGATCCGTGGTTTTTTGCAAATAGAATTCCTTCTGTTATCGAAAGATTAAAAGCAGTTGTTGAGCACGCGGAAATTTTTGAAGGTTTACACAAAGAAGATGTTAAGAAAAATGGTCATTTCAAACAATTCGAAATTTTAAAAAAACATTTTCATGCATATACAAAAGGATTTAGAGGGGCGAAAGAATTAAGGGATAAGCTTATGAAGGTCAAAAACACCGCAGAGGTCAAAAAAACAATAAAAGATTTTTTAAACCAAAAGGCCAGTATGCTTTATTGTTAACATACTGGTCTTTTGGTAGAATAAGGTAATAAAAATTAATTATTTTAATATGGATAATATTCAAGTTAATAATAAATATTTAATCCTTAAAAAACTTTCCAAAAGAATTAAAATAATATCTTGGATTTTGGCGGCTTATTTTATTATACCGTCAGTTTTCGTTATTGTTTTAGCCGTAATAATCTTGTCCTATATCAAACCCAGCGGGGATATGCTTATTGCCGCGGCATATCTCGTTAGCATATGGTCAATTTTGAGCGGATTAGTTCTTTTAATCGGTGGACTTGCAATCGTTAGGGGTTTTTCAAAAAAAAGCCAACTGAGCGGGTTTTTTTGCACAGCGATTTTTGGTTTTGGGTTTTTAGATTCATTTAGTTTTATGTATGGATCAAAATCTTCTATTATGTTTACGTTAGCCATAAGCTTTCTATTGCTTATCGGGATAGTTATTAGCAGTTTAGGTTTATTTATGATACGACAATGTAAAAAGATTGAACCGGATATTGTGGGAGGATTTAAAGTACTAAAAACAATAGAAATAATATTTTTTGTAGTTATGATTGCGCCATTGCTATTTATATTGCCCTCTGCGATAGGTGCTCTTTCCGGCTGTTATAATGGTGTATGTAATGGTTTCTTTTATTTTGTCAGAAGCATATTGAATGGTATATTAAGATAATATTTCTTTATAATTTTTTTAAAAATCGCATTAACTGCGATTTTTTGTTAGAATGAGTGACAATGAACAGTTGCAATAAATATTTTTTATTTTTTATTCTTTTTGCTTTTATTACAGCACCGTTTTTATGTTTAGCTGCTTCAACGGAAAAAATATTTTATATGTCGCAAGGAAAGGAAAAAGAAGGCATTGTCAGTTTGCAAAAGAATGCAGATAAAATTGATATTTTAGCTCCGCAATTTTATGGGATATCTGCTCAATTAAAACTAAGCGGCGACCTTGATGCTCAACTGAGGAAAATAATAAGTCAGAAGAAAATTAAGGTTATGCCATTAGTGGTCAACGCCGGTTTTAAGCAAGATGTAATCCATAACTTTTTAACTTCTGCCACGGCGCAAGATGCGGTGATAAAATCTCTTGTTTACATAGCCAAGAAAGACGGTTATATAGGATGGCAGTTTGATTTTGAAAACATAAGCTACTTGGATAAAGATTTATATTCGTCTTTTGTGGAAAAAGCTGCTCAATCGCTGCATAGCAACGGATTGATCTTAAGTGTCGCAGCAGTAACCAGGAGCGTTGATTATGAGGATACGGATGCTTTTAAAAACTGGGGCGGAGCTTTTGACTACGCTAGGTTGGCTAAAGCAACTGATTTTATAAGTTTGATGACCTATGACGATCCAAATTCTGTCGGCCCTGTCGCGTCTTTACCATTTATCAATAGCGTTTTGAATTATGTAAAAGATAAAATTCCGCCGGAAAAATTATCTTTAGGAATTCCTCTTTATTATTGGGGTTGGAACGTAAGTACCGGTAAGAAGGTTGTAGCCAGTGGAACGTTTAGCAGACTTTTGACTATAATGTCCAATTTTCGCTATAACCTCGGTTTTAGCGCAGATTTGGGAGCAGCTTGGGTATCGTATTTATGGCAAAACCAGCAATACAATATTTGGTATCAAAATGGGCAGAGTTTTCAAAATAAACTTGATATTATCAGCCAAAATAATCTGCGAGGCTTCTCAGCATGGGTTTTGGGTGTCGAAGATCCCGAAATTTGGAGCGCGCTTAGTCATTGACCCTTCACCCTTCAGCCAATATCTTTAATAATTCATTGTAAGGCTATTGCTAAAATAAAAACCTCGTAAAGATCTTTGCCCTAGGGTGAAGGGTTGAAGTTTTGTCAAATTTAATGTAATATAATTACATGGCTTGGGGCCGTAGAGTAGAATTAGAATCAAGTTTTAGAAGCCAAAAAATCAGATGATTTCAAGGTGCGAAGAGGAGGTTGTGCAAGACTTTGCACGCCGACGAATTCGCAACGCAGAAATCAGCCATTTTTTGGCTTCCCGAAGGGCGTTGAAATTTAAGCAATCTTCATCGTTGCTCGTCGCGGACGATGCGCAGAGGCATCGTGTCCGCTCCTCGTGCCTTGAGTACTGCTTAAATTTTTAACGCTAAAATGATTCTAATTTTGCTCTATGACCCTTACGGCGATTATTTTTTTATGTGTAGGTATTGTTGTCCTGATTTTGGTTGTGATAAATATATTTTTATTCGTTTATTCTTTCAGGACGAACAAGTTGGTAAATAAACTGCTGGAAAATGGGAAGATAAAGGAATTTAAGAGTATCTTTCTGTCGCAAAAAGATAGATCCGATGATTTAGATAAAAAGTTGAAAGAGGCATTTTTAAGAATAGCTGATTTGGAAAAAATTTCAGAGAAAACAATACAGAAAATAGGAGTTATTAGGTTTGATCCGTTCAATGAAATGAGTGGAAAACAAAGTTTTGTGGTTGCAGTTTTGGATGACAAAAATAACGGATTTATAATTTCCAGTTTATTCGTTAAAGAAGGTAACAGAGTGTTTGCAAAATCGGTTAAAGCAGGAAAATCAGATTATATTTTGTCCAATGAAGAAATTGAGGCGATAGATAAAGCAATTAACAGCAAGTAGAAAATTATGGCCAAAAAAAAGGTAGAAAAAATTGAAAATATTTCGCATAGGCCGCCGGTGGTGGTTGTTTTGGGTCATGTTGATCATGGCAAATCTTCTCTTTTGGAAGCCATCAGGGATTTTAAAATAACATCGAAAGAATCCGGTGGTATTACTCAGCACATTGGAGCTTACGAAATTGAAGAAAAAGGAAGAAAGATAACATTTATTGATACGCCGGGGCACGAGGCATTTTCTGCAATGCGCGCTAGGGGAGCAGAAGTGGCTGATATTGCATTATTGGTTGTAGATTCCGCCCAATCAGTTCAGCCGCAGACAAAAGAGGCTGTAGTGGCCATAAAAAGAGCCGAAATTCCGATGGTTGTTGTTTTGAATAAAATTGATTTGCCAAATGCCAATCCCGAAAAGATAAAGGGAGAGCTTTCCAAAATAGATGTTTTAGTTGAATCTTTTGGCGGGATAATTCCATCGGTTGAAGTTTCGGCTAAGGAGAAAACGGGAATTGATGAATTGCTGGAGGTTATATTATTGGTTGCTGACTTGCAAGACCTAAAATCTGAGACAGAGGTTTCAGCGGAAGGTTTAATTATTGAGTCATATATGAATGGCTCAAAGGGTCCTGTGGCAACTGCCATTGTCAAAAAAGGTGTTTTAAAAAATAAAGATATTATTGCCACGGATTTAGCTTTAGCAAAGATAAAACACCTAGAAGACTTTAAAGGCATCCTGATAAAAGAAGCTTATCCGTCACAGCCGGTTATTATTTTGGGATTTGAAAAAGTGCCGGCAGTTGGCGAAAAATTTAAAAGCTATAAAACAATAGAAGAGGCACAAAACAATATAAAAAAAGAAGAGCCTAAAAGAGAAATTGGTTCAACTGTTTTGGGATCTGATTCAAAAAAAAAGGTGTTGAACATAATCTTAAAAGGAGATGTTTTCGGTTCATTGGAAGCAATCGACGGTATGTTAAAAAATCTTCCACAGGATAAAGTTGCCTTGAGAATTTTGAAAGCAGAAGTCGGGGAGATAAATGAGACAGACGCAAAACTGGCCGAAATGTCCAATGCCGCGATAATCGGATTTAGAGTCAAAATCAGTCCAACCGTTGTGCAATATATGAAAAATGATACAGATAAGCGCCTGAGGATTAAGACTTTCGATATAATTTACGAACTAATTCAAGATGTGAGAAGAAGTTTAGAAAAAACTTTAGAGCCAGAAGTTGTTAGGACCGACGTTGGTAAATTAAAGACACTGCTAGTTTTTTGGGGGGAAAAGAATAGGCAGATTGTAGGCGGAAAAATCACGGAAGGTGAACTGAAGAAGGGTTTAAAGCTAGAGATTTTCAGAGATGATAAAAAAATTGGTTCAGGTAGGATAATCAACCTTCAGCGCGACAAAAAAGACATTGATTTATTAAGAAAAGGAGATGAAGCTGGAATACTTTTTGAAGGTAATACAAAAATCGAAAAGGGAGATATATTGGTCGCATATGTGGAGGAGAGGAAGAAAGGAGAACTGTAAATTATGTCTAATAGAATTGTCCCGACAGCAAAGCTGTCGAGGATCCACGATGCCCACGACCGAAGTCGGGGCATCGGGAAAAAAGTTAATCTCTATGACAAATAGAATCGACCGCGTTAATTCATTATTACAGCACGAGATAGGTAAAATCATTTTGAAAGATTTTGCTTTCTCTCCAGAGATTTTAGTTACCTTAACTCGAGTTGATACATCAGCGAATTTAATTGAGGCAAAAGCATATATTTCTGTTTTTCCTGAGCCGAAAGCAGAACCGATTATACGCGCGTTGAATAAATCGGTTTATGATATACAGTATAAAATCAACAGGACGTTAAGGATGCGACCGATTCCCAAAATAAAATTCGTCAAAGAAACAGAAATCAGTAAGGCGGCAAAAATAGAGGAGTTGCTTATAAAGGCCAAAATAGAGCCAGAAGTTGAAAAAAATTAACAAAATTGATAGATTAAATACAACGGCCGAGTAGCCAAGCAGTAAGGCACTTCTCTGCAAAAGAAGTATACGTGGGTGCAATTCCCGCCTCGGCCTCAATATTATATTGCGCCCGCCACGCTAAGCGTGGCGATAGGCTCGCTAAGCGAGCCCGAGTGGTGGAATGGTATACACGAAGGACTTAAAATCCTTTGAGCGAAAGTTCATGCGGGTTCGACTCCCGCCTCGGGCACATTAACTCGGAAGCCGTTTCAAAACGTCTTTTTGGCTTGTTTGTGGTATAATAAAATAATTTAAAATTGTCTTGTTAAATTTGTAGTCTCGCCAGTAGTGGCTAAACTTTACGAATTTAGTTAGGTTTAAAATATGAAAATAGCACAAAGTAAAACAAGAGATCAGTTCCCATTAAGTCCAAAAAAAATTGTAAAAAAGACAATAGCTTATTCTATTTTTTGGATAATATTGTTTTTAATCTCTACTTTCTCTTTAATTGCCTATATGGTTTCATCCGGATTTAACGGATTGTTGGGTATTTTAATAATATTGGTTGGTATTTTATTTCTGATAATCTGGCTAACTTATTTATACCAAAAGTGGTATTTTGAAGTCTATTTCTACGATTTAACACCAGATTTTATACAAATCAAAAAGGGGCCAATTACTCCAAGGGAAATTACAATTCCCTATGAACGCATCCAGGACGTATATGTTGACCAAGATTTGCTCGACAGAATTTTTGGTCTTTACGATGTCCATTTGTCTAGTGCCACCGCTTCTTCGGGAATGGAAGCACATATAGACGGAGTTGAGAAGCAATCGGCGGATGGATTACGGGCACTTCTTTTAGAAACAGTAAAACAAAGAATTAGTAAAAATAGGAGTACAAATCCTCCAACTGCTAATCCAGTATCTTAAAATTTATGGACGAAATTATTACAGAAAAAAAATATCCAATTCGAAATATTTGGCTTTTTAAACAGATTTTAATTGCGCTTATTGTATTGCCAATTTATTTCATTTTTATTCTTAGTACAGCTAACGGTGCACTATCTTCGTCGGCGGCAATATTTATATTTCTCCCATTTATGTTTATCTTTATTCTGGTGCTCAGTATCCCAGTAATTATTAATCTACTTCGTCGCTCAAATTTTCACTATTCTCTTGATAGCCATTTTATGGTGCTTCATCAAGGTATTATTTCCAAACAAAATCGTAATGTTCCTTACGGACGCATCCAAGGAGTGTTTGTGAATCAGGGTCTATTTGATAGAATTTTTGGCTTATCCTCCTTAACAATCGAAGATTTTTCTCAGGGCGGAAAAAGTTCTATGAGCGTTGATGGCTATGTTGGTGGCGGAAAATCAAGACATGAAGCTCTTGGATTTGTAGGTAATAAAATCCATATCCCTGGACTAAAAAGGGAAGACGCCGAGAATCTCAAAGTCGTAATTTTACAAAAGGTAAAAGAAAACCCAATTGAGGACAGCCAATCAGGATTATAGGTAATATACCCCGCTATCGAAGCGATACACTTTTTAGCAGTCTAGTCGGGTTGTTAATACTGGTTTTTATAGAATCAGCTTTGTGTAATATTTCTGAAAGCCAAATTAATCGGGCATACTGTTTTTTTAGCTATTTTTATTCGTAAATTTTTCCGATTTTGGCAATACCAATTCGGGAGTCTAACTGCCGCTTTTAATTGAGGTGGTTTTTTTGTTAGTGGTATATACATTCATCTTAATAGAGAGTATGGTTAATATGCGATTGGAATTGTGGTCGCTTAAACTATATGGAATTTAAAAAAATAAAACATCGTAAATTACGTAATATTATCTCAAGTCCCATACTTTGGGCGATGATCATCCCTCTTGTCTTATGTGATGTTTGTATAGAAATATATCATCGTATTTGTTTTCCCTTGTACGGGATTGCCTATGTAAAGCGTTCTCGCTATATAAGAGTTTTAGACCGTCAAAAGCTTCCTTATTTAAAATGGTATGAAAAATTGGGTTGTATGTATTGTGGCTATGCAAATGGATGGCTTCATTACGCTTCGGTTATTGGCGGTAAAACTGAAAGTTACTTTTGTGCTATTGCACATTTACAGGTGCGTGGATATATTCCATCTGAGCACGAGAAATCTTTTGCTAAATATGGTGATGCGGCGGCTTTACGCAGGAGATATGATTTGCATGATGGCAAATATGGCAAGGAAGAATGAGCAAAATATAATTTCCAGCCACCTTTTAATTGAGGTGATTGAGATAATTAATAAAGTAAATTCACCCCTGTGTGTCTAATTGATCTTAGCCTCATTTAATGATGAACTTGGCATAAAGAGTCGTTTATTAATCTCTCTTATCTCCTTTATTTTTTTTAAGGCCTGACAGATATTCTTTATCCTCAAAAATTATAATAAGATTTGGACTGGAGTACAAATTAAAAACCGTCCCGCTTAGCGGGACGGTTTTTAATTATTAGCTCTCTAAAATTTCTATGTCGGCTGTTTTAACTCCGAAGTCTAATGCCGAAGACCTGCTTGGCATCCATATGTCTATATGGTAGTTACTTTTATCTTTATTCATTCTGTCTTCGACAATGAATACCTTGTCGCCATATATGCTTGGAATTTTTATTTTCGTACCAAAGGGAAGCATATTATTTGCGATTATACCGTCTTCTACGTGTTTCCCAGAAGCAGTTATAAATGGAGTATCATCCGTTTGGTCTGGAGTGCTTGAGTAAGCAGTGATTACAACTTTGATTGTTCCAACAGATTTTTGGGTCTGGTTTGTAGTCTTGGCTACGTATGAAGCGTTTGTGGTATTGGCAAAATCAGCGCTAGTTGCCCTAGGCATAATTATTCCCAAAAGACATATGCCAACTACGATACCTGCGAATATAGAGCTAATTAGGGGAGTTTTACCCTCTAAGATAGCATTGTTTTTGAAATTAATCATAATAGTTTTAATAAAAAACCCCCTTTCGGAAGTATGCATATATATTATCATATTAGACGACCCCTGTCAATAGTCAGACCATAGAAAAACAGTCTGCTTTTAGGCTACAACTTACACAAAAAAAACGACATATAATAGTCGTTTTTTGTATTGGAGCGGGCGAGCAGAAGTGGAACTTGTCGCTCGTACAGCTTCGCTCCTTCAAAACCCTCGGTTTTGAATAATTTCCTACACGGGAAGGAATTCTCCTTTCCGACCCCTTTCTGCAGTTCGATTTTACCGGTCAATTTAAAAACGCCTCATTAAGAAGCGTTTTTAAAATTGAGCAGGATAGTATCTGATGTTAGAACCTATTTTATGGAGAATAAGGGATTTTTTATGCCGAAGTTGTCGCTGGATAGGGCGGAGGTTATCTAAACTCTTGCTCCTTGACTTAAGATATTTTTTTGTTACTATTTCGGCGGTATACAATATTGCTTGCTTGTATCATAAATCTTGCATAGTGAATTCATGTTCAAACATAAATTTTTAATACTCTCATCTTTTATCGTATTACATCTTCCGACACAATCTGGCAAAGGATATATACGGCAAACTCCATCAATATCTTCAAAACCATATATTAAACAAAGTTCTTTTTTTCTATCATCCTTAAATGAGTTACAAACCTGTATCTTTTCGCTGTACATAGTTTCTATTGAATCATTTAAAAGACCATTTTTATCGGGACCATATTTTTCATAATTTGGATAAAAGGAAAAATCCATTAGATGTATATAACAAAGGTCTTTTTTATCAAATTTTGTAAAATCAATCCAATTTGAAAAACTTTTATCATCTAATATATTCCCCGCAAAAGATTCTTCGGGAATATCCTTGCAGAAAGTTGGGACATCTTTAATGCTTAGTTTGCGGTTTACATTCATTTCTGTAGTTAAATCAGAATACCAAATACAATCATATATATCTTGTACTGTATTTCTATCAAAACAATTTCTAATGGTATGTGAGTGAACTATTCTCAAATTATAAGAAGATTGATAAACAAAAAATATGCCCGTCAAAAATAAACCAATGAGAATAACTGCTGCAATGCTAATAATTATAATATCGGGTAATGTTAAAATCTTTTTCATAGATATTTTATTTAATTACTTTATCTTATCAAAAAACCACCTCAATTAAAAGGTGGCTTTTGTTTTGTACTTTACAGTGAGCGGGCGAGCAGAATCGAACTGCCCTCTTAACCTTGGCAAGGTTACATAATACCACTATACCACGCCCGCATCTCGGCTTCGCTTCGATGTGAACTTAATTTGTTTACACTGAACGAAGTGAAGTGTGCCGGGGAAAGGAATCGGACCTTCGACCACTGCTTTTTCAGAGCAGTGCTCTACCACTGAGCTACCCCGGCGCGCTAAGCGCGCCAATCGCCCCGCTTAGCGGGGCGGCATCGTTGTGGGCGCTATAGGACTCGAACCTATGACCCTCTCAGTGTAAATGAGATGCTCTACCAACTGAGCTAAGCGCCCTGGACTTTATCTGAATGTCCTTCGACAGGCTCAGGACACTTCGCTCCGCTCATCAGGGCTTTGTGCCTGCACTGAGAGCGAGCGAAGCGAGTCGAAGTGTGCGCGGGACAGGAGTCGAACCTGCATGCCTTGCGGCGCTACCACCTCAAGGTAGTGCGTCTGCCATTTCGCCACCCGCGCTTATGGGGCACAGAAAGGAATTATAGTCATTTTAGCGTAGCAAATTAAGATAAGCTTCAAGGCGAGAGAAGCGAGCCTAATGTCTCTGCACATTGTGAGCGACAATCAACGAGGAAGATTATCTTAATTTGCCCGTCCGTAGGGGAGCCAAAGAAGAAATTATTTCTGTGTTGCGAATTCGTCGGCGTACAAATACTTTGTACAACCTTCTCGTCGCGCCTTGAACTAATTTATTCTTTGGCTCCTAAAATTGGCTTTAATTCCTTTCTGTGCCCCTAGCAAAATTATTTTGGCTTTTCTTCTGTTGTTGTAGGTGTTTCCGCAGTTTCAGAAACCACGGGCTCTTCCGGAGCAATAGCCGCTGCAAAATCTTTTCTTTTCAGTTTAGCTTTTTTGCCTTTAGCCGTTCTTAAATAATAAAGTTTTGCCCTTCTCACTTTTCCGTGTCTTACAACTTCTATCTTGTCTATTGACGGCGAATGTATCGGAAAAACTCTTTCGACTCCAATTCCATCAATAATTTTTCTTACGGTTATTGTTCCCGGAATACCTTTGCCGTGTTTTTTGGCGATAATTATTCCTTCAAAAATTTGGATTCTTTCTCCTCCTCCGTTCTCTTTCCCGCCCGAGGCGGGTCCGCCTTGGGCGGATATTTTTTGGTGTACTTTAATTGTATCGCCGGGTTCTAATTCTGGTAAATTTTTTAATTGTTCTTTATTAAATTTTTCTAATAATGTTGGCATTGTTGCTAATTTTCAATCTTCAATTATCAATTTTCATTAAATTTTCAATTATCAAATTAGAAATTTAATAGAAATTAGAAATTAGAAATTAGAAATTTTAAGCTGTTTTATTACTTTTTGTAATTCCTCTGGTAAATCCGATTTGAATCCCTCGGTTTTGCCATTGGGTAATTGGATTTTTAAATATGCCGAGTGCAAAAATTGCCTCGTCAGACCGTCTGGGATTTTTGAATTTTTAAAATTGTATAATTTATCTCCTGCGATTGGGTGTTTTAAATAAGAAAAATGACACCGTATTTGGTGGCGTCTCCCTGTTTTAATTTCAACTTCCAAAAGCGTGTAATCTTTGAATTTTTCTAAAACTTTATATTCCGTAATCGCCTCTCTTGCCGATTTGGGGGCGTTTATCGCAGAATATGCTCTTTGTTTTCTCGGGTCTCCTTTTGCCCTGGCAATAAGCGTTTCAATCTTTCCTGAATCACTTTCCATGCTTCCTTCAACCAAACAAATATATTTCTTTTCTACCTCTCTATTTTTAAACTGTTTTTGTAAAAAAAGCAAGCTTTCATTGTTTTTTGCCACTAATAATATACCAGAGGTGTCCTTGTCTAGTCTATGCACAATTCCATATCTTGGTGCTTCACCGACATTTTTAAGCTCAGGATATTTTTCAGTAAGTACATCAATTAAGGTGTTTTCTTTGGCTTGCCCGGCCGCAGCCTGCTGGCGGAGGAGGGTCTGGCCCTCTGGGAAAACCACAATTCCTGCTGTTTTATCTACTGTCAAAACATCCTTGTCTTCGTAAATTATTTTTATCTCCATTTTATTTTTCTGATTCGCCAGAAAGATACTCTTCCAATGCTTTTCCGGATAAATATAAATCCAGTCCGGCTTTTCCATCTCCGGCGCTAAACACAATGTGAATTTTTTCCATTATTCCATTTTCATAATAACATCTTACCTCCGACAAAACGCCCACATCTCCTCCGTGAACTTTTTTCCAAATATCATCACTTACTCCGCCCGAAAAATGAAACTCTGTAAGACCATCAAATCTTTTATTGCCAACATTATTTTCTACAAAGTTAGCAACAGATTCTGCCCTCTGGCTGGTTTCATCCTGCCAACCAGACTCTGTTTTATTTTCTTTTATTTCACCGTTCATATGTTTTTTATTTTTATCTCCATAATTTTATTATCTTTTCCATTCTTTTATATCGGTATGAAAATTAACCTGATATTCTGGGATTCCAAGGGAAATGCCATATTTTTTTGCCTCACCGTATTGCTCTTTGCTTGCCCTGTCGATTCTAAAAACTTTATTGCGAAAAATTATAAAGTGCAGTTCTCCATTTTTAAAATCAGCATACCAATTGTGCGCCGATTCTAAACACTTACTTATCTCGACGGCAATTTTTGCGGCCTTGTCCGCATTTATTTCAACAGTGTGAATCGTCCATTTTTTTAGCCAAGGGGTTTTGTGTTTTTCGGTAACCTTTTCAATTTTTGTGCTCAAAATTTTAATTTTTTTCAAAATATCTTTATTTTCTAAGCTTTCCTCGATAATTACACCGATATAATTCATAATTTATATTTTATTAAACTTGTGGGCGGTATAGGACTCGAACCTATGACCCTATACACGTCAAGTATATGCTCTACCAACTGAGCTAACCGCCCTAAATTTTTTTGTTGGACCTGAACCGCAGTGAAGTGTGGGAGCGGAGGGACTCGAACCCCCAACCTAACGTGTATAAGACGCTTGCTCCGCCATTGAGCTACGCTCCCTTAAAATAATTTTTTAATCTCTTTTTTAAATACCCTCTACCAAAACCCGTTTTTAATTGTTTTTCTCTTTCCTCCGCATCTTCTTTCGACAAACAAGCTTCATAATAAACCAATGATTTGTCTATCATCATGGAAGTAGTTTGTGTTTTTCCGCAATTATGTTCTGTGATCCTGCGTCTCAAATCATTTGTGTAGCCAATATAGGGTGTTTTCTTTATTTTATCGTATAAAACGTAAACGTAAAACATAAATTTAATGCTCCCCGACGAAAGCCCGCAAAGCGGGCATTCAGACGGGCCCGTCAAAATGCGCGAAGCGCTTTTGTCGGGCGCCATTGAGCTACGCTCCCATAATCCCTTGAAGGGATTATTTATTTTATATTTCCGTTTTTATGTACACCTATTAATTTCTCGTATTCTTCTCTTTCTATTATTTCTTTTTCAATTAGATCTTTTGCCACTTTGTCTAATAAATTTTTGCGTTTTATTAAAATCATTTCTGCCTGTTTTTGCGCTCCTTTTATAATCACATCAATCTCTTCATCAATTCTTTCTGCAATTTTTTCAGAATAATTTCTTTGTTCTGATATTTCTCTTCCCAAAAATACCATTTCATCTTTTTCGCCAAAAGAAATTAAACCCAAAGATGACATCCCGTATTCTTTAACTAATCTTCTTGCCATTTCTGAAGCCCTGATTAAATCATTGGAGGCCCCGGTTGTCATTTCGCCAAATTTTATCTTTTCGGCTGTGCATCCGCCAAGCAACGTGGCAATTTCTGATATAAAAGCAGTTTTGGTTTTCATTCTTCTTTCTTCTGATGGAACTTGCAATGTATATCCTGCTGCCATTCCCCTGGCAATAATTGATATTTTTCTTACGGGTTCCGTTTCTGGCATAAAAGTGGAAACTAAAGCGTGCCCTGCTTCATGATAAGCCGCGATTTCCTTTTCTTTTTTAGATAAAATATGAGATTTCCTTTCCGGTCCCAATAAGACTTTTTCAATTGCTTCCAAAAATTCTTTTTGGTCAATTTGCGTTTTATTTTGTCTGGCAGCCAGCAAAGCAGCTTCATTAGCGACATTAGCCAAATCAGCTCCGGAAAATCCTGGAGTTCTTTCGGCAGTTTCCTTAAAATTAACATCTTTCCCTAGTGGTTTTCCCCTCGAATGAATTTTCAGAATTTCTTCTCTGTCGTGAACATCCGGAGGATCTAAGACAATTTTTCTGTCAAATCTTCCGGGTCTTAAAAGCGCAGGGTCTAAAATATCCGGCCTGTTGGTTGCCGCTAAAATTATAACCCCTGTTTCTTTTTCAAATCCGTCCATTTCAACTAAAATTTGATTTAATGTCTGCTCTCTTTCGTCGTGTCCTCCGCCAATTCCCGCTCCTCTGTGTCGTCCGATTGCATCTAACTCGTCAATGAAAATTATTGAAGGGGCGGATTTTTTGGCTGTTGCAAACAAATCTCTAACGCGGGCAGATCCAACACCAACAAACATTTCCACAAATTCAGAACCGGAAACGGACATAAATGGCACATTGGCTTCTCCTGCAACGGCTCTTGCCAACAAGGTTTTCCCAACCCCGGCCGCTCCGACAAGCAAAACTCCCCTTGGTATTTTGGCTCCCATTGCCAAATATTTTTTCGGAAATTTTAGGAAGTCAACAATTTCTACCAACTCTTCTTTTGCTTCTTTAAGTCCGGCAACATCTTTAAAAGTTATTTTTTCTTTACCATGCCCTTCGGCTCCAAAAAGACGGGCCTTTGCTTTTGTAAAATCAAATACCTGCACGGCTCCTGATTTTGCCTGTCTTATCATTGTCCAGAAAAAGAATCCAAAAACAATAAGCGGTAAAACGCCAAAGACTAAAAGCGGAGTCAGCCACGACCATAAATCCTGTTTAGCCGCTTGCTCTGAAATATTCACCTTCTGCAAGCTGTCTTTGTTAATGCCCAAACCTGTCAGCAAATCCGTCAGCCCGGTACCGGTTTCTTTCATTGATGTGGCAGTTTTGTTATCAGTATAAGTGATTGCCAGCGAATCTCCGGAAACGTCAATACTTTTAACCTTGTTGCTGTTTATATCCGAAACTAATTGTGTTATGGATACTTGAGTTGTGGTTTGCGCCGGAAAATAAAGCAAGCTAAAAATTCCTCCGACTACAAGAAGAATTAAAACTACAAATATAAAATTTTTAATTAATGGGTTCACCCCGTTAGAGATCTATCTTTATATGACTAAAAGTCAATTTCAGATAACCTCGCATGGTATTACGAGCCTCGTTTGGACAATGAATAAAAATTTTAATAAAATTTTTATGTCTAAGACCTCTAACGGGGTTCGTCATTTTTTATTTTTTTTAATAAACTTAATTTAACATATTTTTAAAAAAAATTCAAACTCACCCCACACCAATTTCATCGACTTCCGTTGTGACACAAGTTCGTTCGCGAAGCGGCTCCGCCTGTCATTTTAGTAATATAAAGTTTATCAAGAAAATGGGTGAAGGGGTTTCGCGGCGATAAGGCAGTATATATTCCGCCGCTCAAAAAAAAGAGCCCCAGATACGTTTCACGTTCAAGGGCTTGAATTAATCAACAGCTGGTTTGTTCCAGCTCATTCCGCCGTTTGGGCGGATGTTACAGTCGTTTCCGCCGGAGCAGCGGTGGTCGTTGTTTTGGCAGGTGCCGATGTTGCCTTCTTCATCCAGGCGTAGAACAGATTAAACAGTTGGACGTCTGGCCACGCCTTTTGTCCGGCGTTCAAGTTTATCCAACCGGTAGCCCGGTAAGGCATTCCTATTGTCTGAACCACGCGGACGCGTTTGTCCCCGATGTGTAGCAGGGCTCCATTGCTCATGCCAGTCCGGAAGAAGACTTTCCCTTCTTCTCCGGATAACGCAGCTTGAGGTGTAAGGCCGGTGGCTTCGCTTTCCATGCTTGTCAGTTTTTCCCGGCGTCCTTCTGCCACTTCTGCCGCCCGTTCTTCGGCTTGTTTGATCCAAGGCCAAGTAGCCTCGATGATCGGTATGGAGTTTCCATGGTTTTTGGCAGGAAGGTATCCCGTTGACGAACGGCCGTCATTCAAAACGACAGTCCGTTGCGGGTAGTGTTTCCATCCTGCTTTTTCCACCAGCCCTTTGGCAAAGAGTTGCCGGAGCAACTGTGCCAATCCGTAATACGACCGCACTTCCATGGCCGGCCTCACGATCTCGCTATATAATTGCCACAGAGGTCCTGTGACATTCACGGCGCTTTTTTTGAACGCGGCGAGTGTCGTCAATATGTTTTTGGCGGCTTCATCGCCTGAACGACTCCAGTCTTGTAGCCGTTTCTCCAACTGTTGGAGATCCATGTCGCGCAACTCCGCTCGGACTTCATCCTGATGACGGTTGAATCCGAACTTCTGCACGAACAATGCGTCTGCTGCGCTGACGGCACCGACAAACGTTTCCACTGCGCCTTTGTCCGTCAAGATGGCGTTGGCCATGTTAATGGCTTGCACCACTTGTGCTCCCATTTTGCCCGCCTGCAAGATTTCTTCGAGCAGGCTTGGGCCGGATTTTTCGGGTTCGGCGGATGTCGTCGTTGTCGTTGCCGTTGTCGTTATCGCAACATCAGTCGGCTTTTCGGCCGGGGGCGTCGCGACTTTCACAGCGACGGGTTTGACTTTTAATTTTTTGTCCCGCTTCACCGCCACTTCGACATGGATTTGATTCCCTAATCCATTGTTGCCATTTCCCACTGCCACCAATCCGGCGATCGCTTTTTTCAATTCTGTCTTTCCTAATCGATTATTTTTTTTCATATCTTTCCTTCGGTTTTTGTTGTTGTTGTTGATTTTGCATCTCCGCTACTAGCGGAGACCATTCTTGTTTTGTTGTTAATGAGCACTCGCTCTGTTCCTGTTTTAGTCGTTTTTAGGCGACTTTCCTACTATCGTTTATATTATATACCCATCATAATCTTTTGTCAATAGTTAAGGACGAAGAAAGCTTTTGTCGTGTCTTGACAAACATTTTGTTGTTTGTTATAATAGAATTATAAATTTAAAATTATTTATCAAATGGCTGATATTTATAAAAAAATTATTATACCTACCCGCCCGCATCCTGATGTAATTGTTGCAATTTTCCTTTTGATAAAATTCGGGCAAGAGAAATATCCGGGCATAAAAGATGCTTCAATTGATATTTGGCAGGAATTGCCGGCCGGAGATACAAATTTATCCTTAGAAAAAAAAGGAGTTTTGCTTTTGGATGTGGGAGGAGGCAAATTTGACCATCATAAAACAGGAAAAAATTTATCACAGTTAATCGCTGAGGATTTAGGAATTACAGCGGAATCATCAATAGCAAAAATGTTGGCTTATGCGGAAAGAGATGATAAGCATGGGTTGGGAACAGTTTCTGCTGATTCTTTAGATAAAGCATTTGGATTATCGGGATTAGTTTCAGCTTTAAACAAAACAATAACTGATCCTGAAAAGATTGTAAAAATTGTTTTGCCTTTATTGGAAGCTCATTGCGCCGAGGAAAAAAGGAGAACGCAAGAATTACCTCAGGAATTTGAGAATAAATTAAAAGAAGGTAAGGCGGAAATTTTTGAAGTAAAGCAAGGTAAAAAGAATTTGAAAGTTGTTGTTTTAGAATCTGATAATTTAAGTATGGCTGGCTGGTTAAAATCTGCCGGAGGACTAAAAGCAGATGTTGTTTGCCAAAAAAATAGCGCTGGTTTTACAAACATACTTACAAAACAATTAAAAATGGTGGACTTAAGATGGCCTGCAGCTTACTTAAGAAAAGCGGAGGCAGAATTAAGAAACAGGAAATTGACTTATTTAACTTTTGATTTAATGAAGCCGGGCAAAATACAAGACGTTCCGGAATGGTATTATGATACAGCAACCAACTCTGTTTTAAACGGCGGGGCAAGCCCGAAAGGGATTTTGCCAACGGCGATTCCATTAGAAACAATAGAGGAGATTTTGAAAGAATCTTTGTCTCAAAATTCGCCTAACTAGGTGAGCGGCTTTGGAGAAGCTACCTATTGACAAAGAATTTATAATCTTGTATAATATATATAGTAATTAAGTTAAGTAAATTTTTCCTTTGCACACACTTGCCCTTCGATAAATTCAGGGTAAATGCGTGCAAAGGATTGCACGTTGAAAATTTAACAACCAACAACCAAAACACAGAAAGGGAAGGAAGACAAAATGAAAGCAACACAGATTAGAATGTTCGAAGAATCCGGCATTGCAGCATGTGTGCTGTTGGCTGGAGGCAGTGAATACTTGGAAATTGACAAGCATGGAGTGCTCATCATACCATCAGGTGTGAAGCCTACGGGTTTTAACTTGCTGGTGGCTGTCAAGGACGATAGCCGCACATTCGTGGTCCAGAAAGCTGTTGGCACCGAGGGCGGCGCATATGACAGCCGTGCCCTTAGCGAGTTGGAAGGTTTTGCTCCGGGATTCACCGCGACGATCATGCGCGATCCGATAATGGTCATCCGCCAAGGTAAAAACACTTGGACGGGCTGGCATAAAAATAATGCCTCCAATCGTGTGGACTGTTGGACTTTGGAAAAGGACGGGAAACTGACTCTTTTCCAAGTGGGTATCGTAACCCACGACAACGGCAAGACATTCGTTCTCCACGGCGAGTATCGCTGGATAGGGCAACTCTGGGGTTCGATCAACGGATGGGTTGGTATTCCCAGTAATCCGAAGTGGGGCTCATTGGAGGGCGGTTCCTCCAACAGAACCCAGATCTTCAATCATCCTGACTTCGTCGCTTTATCTCTGGATATTCAACTCGAAGACTGGTGTGGCACTGAAGCAGCAATGGATCCGCCGTTGCCGAAAGTTTCGGGTCAGGGGTTCGCCGTGGTAGATTGGTTCGTATTCTTTGCCGGCCAAACCGGACAAGGTATTGTGAAGAACCAAAACGGCAAGCCGGCCTGGGTGCATGGCATTGACGTCAGCGGATTCGATCCGAATTCGTCTGAGCCACCGCTGTGGCGCGGGGATATTATCTCCTTCGACCAAGCGGTCGAGAACTGGGGCAGAAAGCAAAATGCTCCTCCCAAGCTCACCGGCGTCAAAATGGTAAAGCGCGACTGGTAATCGTGCACAAACAATAAAACAAAGGGTCGAAAGACCAACAAAGGTCTGCCGAAAGGACAGATCAAAAAAGCCTTATCTTACCAATAAGGCTTTTAACTTACAAAAAATTCTCGGCGATAGCCGAGAATTTTAAGTTAGAAGTTATTTGTTAGTTGTCAGCTTTAAGCTCATTCTGTGCTCTTTTGGTTCTATTAACAGAACTTGGAAGTCGTAGGTTTCTCCAACTTTTAATTGTTCCTCCATTTTTTCTTTTGATTCAAATTCTGATATGTGGCAAAGCCCTCTTATTTTTGGCATTATCTCCACAAAAGCTCCAAAAGTTGAAAATTTAGTCACCTTTCCTTTTATATTGTCGCCTTTCTTATATTGTTTTTCAATCTCTTCCCAAGGGTTTTGTTTCAATGCTTTCAACGAAAGAAAAACCTGATTATTGTTTATGTTGATAATCTGGGCTTTAACTGTTTCGCCTACTTTTACAACTTCAGCGGGATTTTCAACCAGCTGCCAATCAATTTCTGAAATGTGAATTAATCCTTCTATTTGTTCATTTTCATTTTCTGCAGGAAAAGGGAATTTTATAAAGGCGCCAAAATCCGCAATGCCGGTTATTTCTCCCTCAACTATATCGCCCTTTTTATAGTTTTTCAGGACTTCTTTTGTTTTTTCTTCTGATTTTGCCTTTTCAGACAGAATCAATTTATTTTCTTCGGCTAGCAAATCAAGGATTTTTACATCTAAAGTTTTACCTATAAATTTCTGCAATTCTTTTAAAATTTTCTGTTTATCTGCATCGGCAACCCTTGGATAATGTTCTGGAGCCAATTGCGAAACGGGCAAAAATGCCTGAAGGCCGTCTAATGTTGTCAAAAGACCGCCTTTGTTGACACCGGTTATTCTGACGCTTAGAATTTGACCCGAATCTCTTTGTTCTCTCAATCTTTGCCAGCTGGTTTCTTTGGTGGCATCTTTTAATGAAAGTTCTCTATATCCTTCATCGTTCTCCATTTCAACGATTTTAGCATAAACTTTGTCTCCTATCTCGAGATTTTTTACAACATCTTTTACAGCATAAAACTCCCTGCCGTATATTATGCCGGTTCCTTGAATACCTAAATCAATAAAAAGAGACGAACGATCTCTGGCGACAACTTTTCCTTCCACGGTCGAGCCAACCGAAAGCGGAGAAGTCGTATCTTGTTTAATTATTTCTTCTGTCATAAATCAATAAAAAACAACGGTTTTTTTGTCCCGACCCCGAATTGTCGTGGGTCGTAGATCCTCGATAGCGAAGCTATCGGGACCCCTGCTGCCGCTCAGCAGTATTAATGATTAATGTATTTAATATACACGAGACAATTGCAAAGGTCAATGATGTATGCTAAAATATAATAATAATTTTCAATAATAAATTAAAAATTTAAAAACAATTTAAAAGCACTAATTTAAAAACACGGCAGGGTTTTATCATTTGAAATTTATTATTGTTTTTAAATTAAAAATTTTAAATTTTAAATTGTGGCTAAAATATATTGGGCAGGGCAATCCTGCTTTCAAATTTCAGTTTCTAATTCAAAAGATCATTCGGCAGATATCGTGATAGATCCATTCGATGAAACTATAGGACTAAAACTTCCAAATCTTTCGGCTGATATTTTGTTGGTCAGTCATCAGCATAAGGATCACAATAATATAAAAGATGTTAAGGGAACTCCTTTTGTGATACAAGGACCTGGAGAATACGAAGTTAAAGAAGTTTTTATACAAGGTATTTCATCTTTTCATGATGATGAGGGGGGTAAGAAAAGAGGTCAAAACACGATTTATGTTTTTGAAGCAGAAGATATAAGGTTTTGCCATTTGGGAGATTTAGGCCAAAAACAATTAACAGACGAACAGTTAGAAAAAATAGACAGGGTTGACGTGTTGATGATTCCTGTCGGCGGGGAATACACGATTGATTCTTCAGCAGCACAAAAAATAATTTCTCAGATTGAGCCGAAAGTTGTAATCCCAATGCATTACGCTTTGCCGAAGCTGAAAGTTGAAATTGACGATGTCTCAAAATTTTTAAAAACAATGGGTAAAAATTCTATAGTTCCGCAGGATAAATTTACCGTAAAAGCATCCACATTGCCGAAAGAAGGAGCAATGGAAATAGTTGTATTAACGCCTTAAAAATCCAAATTTCAAAATCCAAATTTCAAAACAAATCTAAAAATCCAAATTTCAAAACGTTTTTTGAATTTTGAACTTTGAGCTTGATTTGAACTTTGAGCTTTGATATTTGAAATTCGGAATGAGCATCCGTGAATTCGTGTTAAAATTGCAAAGTCTCCCAGAAAGTAGAAAGAAGATTATCCTGTGGACAGTTGTGATTATTTTAGGACTTGTAATGGGTTTTTTCTGGATAAATTCAGCTGTGAAGGGATTTTCAAAATTAGCAGAATCAACAAAATCGATAAAACTTCCGTCCGTCAATATGCCCAACATACCATCAATGGATATTTTGCAAACTACAACTCCAAGTAATATAAAATAAGTTAAATTTTCTATTTAACAATGGCAGAAGAAAAAGAATCCTCATCAGAGGAAAAACAACCTAAAAAAGCCAAAGCTCAAGAGGATGATAAGTCCGGAGCAAGCGTCAGGGGAAATGTGACTCAAAGAGAAATGGTAACCGAGCTTAAAGAATCATACATTGATTATGCAATGTCGGTTATTGTGGCTCGAGCGCTTCCAGATGTTAGGGATGGATTAAAACCGGTTCATCGCAGGATTTTGTATGCAATGGCAGATTCCGGGTTAAGGTCAAACACAAAACACAGAAAATCGATGGCTGTGGTTGGAGAGGTTTTAAAAAGCTACCACCCACACGGAGACACGGCAGTTTATGAGAGCTTGGTGCGCATGGCGCAGGATTTTAATATGCGATATACATTGGTGGATGGACAGGGAAATTTTGGCAGTATTGATGGAGATGGAGCGGCGGCGGCGCGTTATACAGAATGCAGATTATCAAAAATTGGCGATGAGATGTTAAGAGACATTGAAAAAGACACAGTAAATTTTATTGATAATTATGATGGGACAACCAAAGAACCGACTGTCCTACCTTCACCGTTGCCACAGTTGCTTTTGAATGGTTCTTTGGGAATTGCTGTTGGAATGGCAACAAATATCCCACCACATAATTTGACCGAAGTGTCAGATGCTTTAGTTTATATGTTAGACCACCCTAAAGCCGAAACAGAAGATTTATTTCAATTTATTCAGGGGCCTGATTTTCCAACTGGCGGAATAATTTATGACCAGAAAGAAATAATTTCCGCCTATTCTCAGGGCAAGGGCGCTATTTTGATGCGCGGTAAAGCAGATGTTGTTGAAAAAAAAGACGGTTCTGAACAAATTATAATTACAGAAATTCCCTATCAGGTTTTAAAGTCCACATTAGTTGAACAAATGGCGGAATTGGTTTCAGAGAAAAAAGTTGAAGGCATAAAAGATATTCGCGATTTGTCGGACAGGGAAGGAATGAGGATTGTTATTGATGTGAAGAAAAGTTTTCAGCCGCAGAGGATTTTGAATAAATTGTATATGTTTACCAGCCTTCAGAAGACCTTCCATTTGAATTTGTTAGCATTGATTGACGGCATCCAGCCGGAAATTTTATCTTTGTCCGATGTCCTAACATATTTTATTAAGCACAGGCAGGAAGTTGTCACCCGTAGGACAAAATTTGATTTAGAAAAAGCCAAAGAAAGAGCCCATATTTTGGAGGGTTTGATGATTGCTTTAAAAAACATTGACGCCGTAATTCAGACAATCAAAAAATCGGCAGACAAAGATGAAGCCCGTGTTAATTTAATTAAAAAATTTAAGCTTACTGAAAGGCAGGCGGTTGCTATTTTGGAAATGAGATTGCAGACGCTGGCAGGATTAGAAAGAAAGAAAATTGAAGATGAGTTGAAAGCAATTTTAGAAGCGATAAAGGATTTGACGGCGATTTTAAAGAGTCCGGAAAGATTAAAAAGTATTATAAAGAAGGAATTTTTGGAATTAAAAGAAAAGTTTGGGGACAAGAGAAGGACAAAAGTCGTAAAAGGAAAATTGGGAGAAATTACAGAAGTTGATTTGGTTCCCTTGGAAGAGACAATCATTACTTTAACTACCGGCGGATATATAAAGAGAATAAACCCTACAACATATAAAATTCAAAAGCGTGGGGGCAAAGGAATTATGGGGATGAAAACAATGCAAGACGACATTGTGGAACACTTTTTGTCTGCTTCAACGCACGACAATATAATGTTTTTTACCGATTCCGGTAAAGTCTTTCAGACGCAGGTTTATGAAATTCCGGAAGGCACAAGAGTCGCGAGGGGAAGAGGATTACTGAATTTCCTGGAACTTTCGACAGAAGAAAAGGTTTTATCTTTGGTTCCGATGTCCGCAAAGACAGAGAAACCCGACAAAAGCCCTAAAGGGCATTTTGACGGGTCTGCCACAATCTCGCCGAAGGCGAGTTTGGGCGGATATTTGGTGATGGTTACAAAAAACGGAAGAATAAAGAAAACTGCTTTAGAAGAATTTGAGAATGTAAGGAAGAGCGGGATTATTGCTATAAGGTTGGAAAAAGGAGATATGCTTAAAAAAGTTGTAAAAACAACAGGCGAGAATGATATAATTTTGGCAACCAAGAATGGAATTTCGATAAGATTTAAAGAAAAAGATATAAGGCCGATGGGTAGGGCTGCTGCAGGGGTAAAAGGAATACGTTTAAAGAAAGGAGATGAAGTTATTGGAATGGACGTGATATCCTCCTCCGCTAAAGCTTCGGAGGACAATGGAAAAAAATCAAAACAGTATTTTATGATCGTTATGGAAAATGGCTATGGAAAGAGAACCGATGTTTCCCAATACAAAACTCAGGGCAGGGGCGGATCCGGAATTAAGACAGCTAAAATTACCAGTAAAACCGGACCGGTTATTATGTCTTCCATTTTGGAAGATATTGCCGGAGAAGAGGATTTGATTGTTATTTCCAGGAAAGGACAAGTTATAAGAACCAGTGTAAAATCAATATCTTTATTAGGCAGAGCGACACAGGGAGTCAGGATCATGAGATTAGAGGAAGGTGACAAGGTGGCATCGGGAGTGTGTGTCAAGGACTAATAGGCTACTAATTTACAAATCCATTACAAATATACAAATTACTAATTCGTCGCGATTGGTATATTAGTAAAAGATTAGTAAATTAGTAGCCTCTGAGTTATCCACACCTTGAGGTTTGTTTTTCTGCTATAATGTATTAATATGAAAAAAGTTTATATTTTCAGCATAATTTTTGTCAGTTTATTTTGTTTAGTGAGCTTTGCTTCGGCTCAAAGTATTCAACCTCCTCCGGGAGTCCCTGATAACTTTCCAGATCTTCTCGGAAAGATAGCAACACAGGTTGGATTTCTTATTGCATCTTTGGGCGTTATAATGATTATAGTTGCAGGAATTTTTTATCTTACTTCAGGCGGCAGTCCGGAAAGGATAGGCGTGGCTAAAAAAGCATTAATTTATGCCGTAGTCGGCATAGCCATAGGAATAGCGGCGCAGGCGATAGTTGATATCGTATTAGGAATTATAGGAGCATAAATTTTTAACCCAGCACTAACTTTGGACTAATTGTTTTAACACAGCTCTATTATTGGTAAAACATTAGAGCAAAGATCCGGTTCAAAGTTAGTGCTGGATAAAAGGTCGATCTTATTTGAAAAAAACGTAAAAAATAATAACTAAACAATTTTAAAAAATGAACAAAAAAACATTAAGTTCGATAGTTGTCGGCATATTAACTTTGCCGATTGTGGCATTGGCGGCGATAAGTACGAGCGCCCCGCCGATAAATGCGATTGGAGACTTACCAACCGTGATAACGAGAATAGAAACTTTTATGTGGGTTATATTTGGAGGCATTGCTGTGGTTATGTTCGTGGTGGCAGGCATTTTGTTTTTAACAGCAAACGGAGATCCAGAGAAAATTGCATCAGCAAGGTCCGCCGCGATTTGGGGCATCGCAGGTGTAGTGGTCGGAATTGTCGCTTATTCGATACTAATGATAGTGGGTAGCGTGATATTGTAGCATCGCATAGGGCGTTTTGTTTTTTATTTTGTGTATATCTTTTGTTTTGCTCCGCCTGAGGGCGGAGCAAAACAAAAATCTTGATTTATGGATAAGAAAATACTATCTTTGATTTTATCGGGAGTTTTATTTTCGCCCTTAGTTGTTTCAGCAGATTTACAAGTGCAAGAATATGGGCATCTTACTATTTGGAATTTATTGCCCAATATAGAAACAGCGGTTTGGATTATTTTTTGCGCCATTGTCGTGATTTGCTTTGTTGTATCAGGCGTTCTATTTTTGTCGGCTCAAGGAGACCCGGAAAAAGTTAAAACAGCAAGGTCAGCTTTTATTTGGGGGGTAGCGGGTGTAATTGTTGGTATTATTGCTTATTCAATAACAACGATAATGCTAAACTATTTTACATAGATAGTATAATTTTTTAAGAATACAATGAATTCAAAAAAAATATTTATTTTAATTTTACTGAGCACGGTTTTAGTTTTGCCGTCGTTGGCTTCTGCGCAAATTACTATTCAAGGCATGGTTGATGGGGCCGTAACGACAACGCTTTATATTGCCGGCGGCGTAGTGGTCATTTTTTGGGTTATAGCTGGAATTTTATTTCTTTCTGCCCAGGGCGCTCCGGAAAAACTTAAATCAGCAAGAATGGCATTGATTACGGCTGTTGTGGGAACATTATTGGTTATTGTGGCGACGTCTGGCGTTTCTTTGGTGCGTTCGGCTTTTAATATTTAATAAATAATTTTAATCTATAAATAATCTATAAATAATATAAAAAAAACATAGAAAATAGCGGGTGAAATTTTAAAATATAAACTTGCTAAATCAAGAATGAATAAAAAAATATTTTTTTTAGCTTTACTCGGTATTGTAGCGTCGCCTGCTATGGCGTATGCAATTAATTCTCCGACAACTATGGCTTCTAATGTCGCCGACATGGCAGTTACTATTGGCGCGGCGATTGTGGTTATTGGCTGGGTTGTTGCCGGAATTTTGTACCTTACTTCAGCCGGCAGTCCTGAAAAAACAGGTACAGCCAAAAAAGCTTTAATTGCTTGTTTAATCGGAACAGTATTGGTTATAATTGCAAAATTAGGATATTCTGGCATTCAGCAATTTTTGAATCCGATAATAGGCAGTTAACAAAATAAAAAAAAGAAAAAGCGCCAACTCTTACCGGCGTTTTTTTTGTAAAAAAAGAGCGTCCCTTTTTGAATTGAGACGCCTTGTGCCGTTTTTTTGGAACGGCCTGTTAATATTCCTCCGTCGTTGACGGAGATGTTGTCGGCGAAATTCTTGCGAGTTCCGCTATTTTTTCTTGCAGCCGTTCTTTTAAGGCAGTGATTTGTCTTTCGTTCCATGCTTGGTCCCTTTCTGCTTGCCGATTAATAGCGTCATCATGCGTTTCCATTGCGACCCGCTTGCAGGTTCTAAGGTCTTCCGCCCTCTCGTCAAGCTGTAATTTTATACTGGCGATGTCTTGCCTGATTTCCGCCATTTTTGCCATAAGCTCTTTTGTCGGCACCGATGCTGTTGATGCCGATTTCGTGCCGCTATTTTTATTAGCGGCCAACTCGTGGATCACCGCTGGACGTCCGGTCCACATATGGAGAATCATATCGTTGCCACTGCCAGCTTGATCAATGACCTGCATAATCGTCGGGTTGGGATTGGGAATCTTCTGTGTTACTTCCAACTGCAAATCGGTGGTTTCGGCGGTGTTAGTTTCGGTAGCAGTCTTCTTGACTTTCGCCAACCGAATCTGCATCTCGGTAACCTGTCTTTTCAGGTTGGCGATCATTTCAGTGTTGTTGGTCCTTGTGGCAGTAAATTTCACTGCCGTCGGGTCTGTTGTCTTTGGCGTAGAATTTTTACTTCTCATCACGCCCCATAACATTAAACTGAAGAGCACCACCGCAATTAAAACGAGACCGAGAATCATCGAGACTTTTTTTCTCATTAACATAAAAATACCTCCAGAGAAAAATCCGTTGGAAACAGCCGTTCTGACGCGTCGGCGTCAAAATTCAACTATTTTTGTCAACGAACTCTATATAATACTATTATGGCATATATAATTAACCATGTCAAGTCTTCACCAAGTAACTACTCATCCGTCCGAAGTTCCCCTCTGCACTGTCATTGCGAGCGAGCCCGCAGGCGAGCGTGGCAATCCAGAGTTTTCGCGCGAATTATAGATTGCTTCGTCCCGCTTAGCGGGACTTCGTCGTTACGCTCCTCGCAATGACTTCGGACTGGTGAGGAGTTACTTCATCATACTAATAGTATTCTTCTTAGAAAATTACATTCATAATCTTTTATGTTGGTTTAACGAAGATACTGACAAAATGGTGAAGACTCAAGTGTTTTGACTTTTTTAATCTCTATGCATATACTTAAGAAGTATTGTTGATTAACCTTGCCGGCGTGGCGGAATTGGAATACGCGCATGCCTTAGGAGCATGTCTCGCAAGAGTTGTGAGTTCGAGTCTCACCGCCGGCACAAAAAAATCCTTCTGAATTTCAGGAGGATTTTTTATTGTTGTATTTTTAAGAGACTTTTATTCCGATCTTTCCGTTACCATCTTCGTTTCTTGGTATCTTTACGGTTAAAATTCCCTTGTCAATTTGCGCATCGGCTTTATCTATATCGATATTTTCCGGCAAGACAATTTTTCTGGAAAATGGTCCCCAATAACATTCTTGGTAAAAATATCTTTTATCAGCTATTATATGAGGATCGCATCTATTGCCCCTTATAACCATCATATCTTTTTCTAAAGATATGTCTAAATCTTTTATCTGTATGCCGGCGATTGCGGCCAAAACCACGAAATCTGAATTTGTTTCATAAACATCTATTACAAGTTCGCCCTCCTGAGTAAAAATTTCAGCGGATGGATTACCGTTTTCTTTTTTTTCCTCAAGTTTCCCACCAGAGGCGGGTCCGCCTTGGGCGGATATTTTTTTAGCCATAATTTTGTGAATCTTGAATTTAGTATTTAGTATCTTGAATAGAATTTAGAATATAGAATTCTGGATTCTTTATTTTATTCTGAATTCTGACTTCAGGATACAGGATTCATTTTTATTTTATTTTACATATACTTTTCATATTTTTGAGCCTTGTAAATCCCGAGAAAACGAAAAAGGCAAGTATTAATATTATAACTGCAGGGATAATAAACCCTTCTATATAATAATAACCGTGTATTGTCATTATAGAAAAATCATAGAGTCCATGCAAGACCGTTGCAATAGTTATACCGACAACAAGCCACAATTTTCTTAATTTCACTTCGTAAAAAGACATGGCTAAACAATAACCTATGACTGCCGAGCACAGGGTGTGAAGGAAAACTGCGCCTACAAATCTTATGCAATCTACAAATAAAGTGCTGTCTATCAATTTATTAAATGACATTTGTCCCGGCAGTCCGAACAGGTAAAGGACATTTTCTACTGCGGCAAAACCCAAAGCAGCAACCACCATATAAAGCATTACATCTAATGGCTCGTCTAGATGCGGGCTGTTTATTACTTTTATTTTGATTACTAAATATTTAAAAAATTCTTCTACAAAAGATATTGTTAAAAACCAATAAATCAAAAGTATGATGAACGATAATCCGCCTAAGTTATTCAAAGACAGGCCGGTAAGATAGTCTAAATAGGGAGTAGTGCAAAATTGAACACAATTTATTTGAGGGAAGTTAAGCCAAGCCAAGACTATATCAATTACTTTAGCCAGCCCTGTTTCTATAATAAATACTGGCAAGGTCATCAAAGCGCCCCATAAAAATATCTTTAATATCATTCTTTTGGGTTCTGGGTGAGCATCTTTTCTTAAATAATAAGAAAGCCAAGCCAAGCTGGGTAATAGGCCAAAAACTATATAAATTATTATTATGTAATCCATCAGCGATAATTTTTAATTTAAAATTTTTAGTGGCTGGTTATCAAAAATTTCATAAATAAAATTTTTGATGATTATAATCTTAAACCGGCCAATTTTCCACTATCAGACATTTTTGTTTGCCATTTACAGGCAGTTGTTGGTAGATCTCTTCGGTTATAAAAGGCATAAAAGGATGTAAAATTTTTAGTGATTCAGAAAGCAGGGTTACTAAAAGATACTGGCTGGCGGATTTATCTTTGAGTTTTTCGCCGTAGAGCCGCGGTTTTTGTTCTTCAATAATTTTATCGCAGAACGTATGCCAAAAATAATGGTATATTTTTTCTGAAGCTACATAAAACTTAAATTCATCCATTTCTTTTGTTATCTCTTTAGCTTGTTTTTGAAAATCCTTTAATATTTTTTTATCTTTAGCGTTCAGCTGGATTTTGCTATCTGCTTTATATCCATTCAGATTCATTAATACAAAACGCGACGCATTCCATATTTTGGTGGCAAAGTTTCTGTATCCTCTTATTTTTTCTTCTGAAATTACAGGATCGTTTCCCGGCGTATTTCCCACGATTAAAGCCATTCTTAAAGCATCTGCTCCGTATGAATCAATAACTCCTAACGGGTCGATAACATTGTTTTTTGACTTAGACATTTTTTGCCTTTCTTTATCTCTCACCAATCCGTGCAGGTAAACATACTTGAAAGGAATTTCTCCTGTAACATAAATGCCCAGCATAACCATTCTGGCTACCCAGAAAAATAAAATATCCCAGCCGGTTTCCATAACGTCTGTCGGATAAAAAGTTTTGAAATCATCTTTACGGCCTGCCCTGAGCGTAGCGAAGGGCCATTGTCCGGAAGAAAACCAAGTATCAAAAACTTGATGGTCAGGGTCGCCTGGAATTGGAATTCCCCAGGTGATTTGTCGGGAAATATTCCAATCGCGCAAGTTTTTCATCCAGTGCAAGAATACTTTTTCCAATCTTTTAGGAATAAAAACAACTTTTTTATTCTTTACGGCTTTTACCGCAGAATCTCTCAAAGACAATTTTCCAGATTTTGGCTTTTCCGTCATTCTAACAAACCACTGATTGTCCAAAATCATCGGCTCGATTATATTTCCGCACTTGTAGCACAAAGCGACATTGTGCTTGTAATTGTGGTCTGTTTTTGCAGGATCTAAAAGTCCTTTAACCTCCATATCTTTTGCAATCAAATCTCTGGCTTCTTTAACTTTCATTCCGGCGTAAGGTCCGGTCAATTCGTTTAATTTTCCATATTTATTGATAACTTCTATGGGTTCAGGAATTTCATCTTTGTGCCTTTGCCACATTTCAAAATCAATCGGGTCGTGTGCCGGAGTAACTTTTACAACTCCTGTGCCGAATTCCATATCAACTGCTTCGTCTGCAATAACTTTTATTTTTGTTTTACCGGAAATGGTGTCAATTTCAATTTCTTTTCCTATATATTGTTGGTATCTTTTGTCTTTAGGATTTACCGCCACCGCAGTGTCTCCAAATTTTGTTTCCAATCTTACAGTAGCCAATTCCAGCGGTCCATATTTTATGACATACAAAGGATCGTTCCTTTCTTCGTATTTTATCTCAACGTCCGATAGGGAAGTCTGATGTTTTGTGCACCAGTTTACAATTCTTTTCCCTTTGTAAACCAAGCCGTCTTTCTTTAAACTTTCAAACGTTTCATAAACAATTTTTATAATATCTTTATCTAATGTGAATTTTTCTCTTGACCAGTCGCACGAAGCTCCCAGCTTTTTTAACTGGCTTTCCATTACTTTTTTGTTTTGCAGGGTAAAATCTAAGATTTCTTTATATAACTGGTCTTTTGGTATTTGAAATCTATTTCTTTCTTCCTTTTCTAATTTTTTGTCAAAAACAACTTGAGTCTCGAAGCCGGCATGGTCAGCTCCCGGCAACCATAAGGCTTTTCTGCCTTTCATTCTTTGATATCTAATCATTATGTCCTCTAAGGTTACAAAAAGTGCATGACCAATATGTAAAGACCCGTTTGCATTCGGCGGAGGCATTATTATGGTAAATGGTTTTTTGTGGCGAGAGGGGAGTTTATCAGGATTAAAAAAACCGCTTTTTTCCCAAAGCTGGTAAATCTTATCTTCAACCTCCTTTGCATTGTAGGCCGTTGATAATTCCATTTGATTTATTCTATCAAAGTTATTTTGTGTTGGAAACCCTTGACAAGATGCGGGATTAGTGTAGGATTAATCCGTTAGCAAATTGACAACTTACAAAAGGACCTATAATGAAAATCAAGATGTGGACATTTTTCATGTTATTATCGGCTATTGCTCTGTTTTTTGGAATATTCTGCCATAATAATTATCTGATTGGTTTGGGTGTTATCATCTGCGTCACATGCTTTTACTTCTTATCACCTCCTGTGCAAAATATATTAAATAACCCCACATTCATTTGTGGCATTTGTGGCAAAGGATGGAAAAAACCATTGCCTAATTTCAAATCCACTTGTCCAAATTTTGAGATGTGGACTTGTTCGGAATGTGGGACAACCAATAGGCGACGAGTAGATGCCTAATTTATATGCGGTCTAAAATTTTTCTTTCGGGAAACTTTTCAGACCGCGGTTTTTTTTATTTAGAGATTCGTAAATTGCCGTCAGCTTGGATTTCTTTCCAGTTGGCGACTTGCCCTGAGCTATATCGAAGGGCATTTTTTTTGTGATAAAATCCGGTAACTGCTATCATTAAACCATTATCTGTCGATAGGTTTGGTTTTGGAAAAATTAGTTTGAGATTGCTTCGGGCTTCGCCCTCGCAATGACGGGCAAACTGTTTGCGGAGTTCGCTATTCGCGGATACGCCACCGCCAAGAATTATTGTTTTTGCTTTATAATCCCTAACCGCCTTCATTGTTTTTTTAATCAAAACATCAATAATTGCCTGCTGAACTTCGACACACATTTGTTTTATATATTGTCGCCCTTCCGAAGTTCTGCTGAAAGCAGAACGAAGGGGGGCTTGCCCGTATTTTTTCTCTACCGCGTATAAAACCGCCGTTTTCAATCCAGAAAAACTAAAGTCATAATCTTTTGTTGATATCATCGGTCGGGGTAGTTTTACAGATGCCGGGCTTCTGTGCAGATGCCGGGCTTCTGTAGTAAGCTGCGCTATTATTGGTCCGCCGGGATAACCAAGTCCCAGAATTTTTGCGCATTTGTCAAAACATTCTCCGGCGGCATCGTCTCTTGTCTCGCCCAAAATTTGGTACTTGCAGATTTTTTTTACCAGAATAATTTGAGTGTGTCCGCCTGAAACAACAAGGGCGATGGCGGGGAATTTTATATCTTTATTCTCTAAAAAATTAACGAGTATGTGAGACTCAATGTGGTCAACCGGCACAACAGGAATATTCCAGAAGCAGGAAAGGCATTTTGCAAAATTAACTCCAACCCATAAACAAGGTTCTAGTCCCGGACCGTTTGTCACAGAAATTAGGTCAACATCCGGTTTCTCATATTTTTGTAAAAAAGGAATCAATTTTTTTAGTAATTCAGGCTCACGTTCTAGTATTATTTTTATTGTTTTGAAATTTGGATTTTGGATTTGTTTTGAAATTTGGATTTTGGATTTTGAAATTAATAATTTAGCTTGTTTTAATGCATTGATTAAAACAGGAACTAAATTGCGTTGATGTTCTCTTTTTGCCATTGCCGGATAAACTCCGCCGTATTTTTTGTGGATTTTTGTTTGCGAGGACACAATATTTGAGAGTACTTTAAAATTGCCGGCATTACCTGCCTCTAAAATGGCTATTCCCGTGTCGTCGCAAGACGTTTCAATGGCTAAGATGCGCATAATAGGGTGTAAGATAGAATTAAAATAATTTTAGCGGCAGCGAATTAAGGCAATATTCGAGGCGCGAGGAGCGAAGCGTATAAGTGAAACGATACGCGAGCTCCGAAGCAACGAAGAAGATTGCCTTAATTCGTCCTCCCTTCGGGAACCCAAAAAATGGCTGATTTCTGCGTTGCGACTTCGTCGGCGTAGTCGTAGACCACAACCTTCTCGTCGCAACTTGAACTCATCTCATTTTTTGGGTTCTAAAAGTTTATTTTAATTCTATTTTACACCCTGTAATTATACCCGAAAACTTGCTTTTTTTCAATTTTTAAGCTAAAAATAATATATATTTGCACGGCCCCATCGTATAGCCTGGTCTAGTACACTGGCTTTTCAAGCCAAGAACACCGGTTCAAATCCGGTTGGGGCCACAACGCTAAGCGTTGTGATAGGTCCGCTGAGCGGACCCACTTCGCCTTAATTCTAGGTAAAAAATAAGCGGGAGGCAATACCTTCCGCTTTTTGTTGGAAACTGTTTATAGGGTTGGTTAAAGTAGAACAAGAAATCGTCTATCCCCAGCGAGAGTAAAAATTTGTTCGTAGCTATAAACCGGCATCAGAGTCTTCGCGGCATCATACATTTCCCCAAGTTTATCCCGTTCCCTTTGTTGAGCTTCTAACCATTCTACCCTTTCGAATTCATTTTTCGTGAGCCGAGCCTTGTTTTCAAACTTGAGAGCTCGTTTTGCGCATTCGGCCATTTTTCTGTTAGTCCCATCCATGCCCAGTTTTTCGGGGTGTCTCCCGAAAAGTTTTTTGAAATTGCCTATTGCAGCCATAATTTCTTTTGCGGCACGTTCCTCATAACCGCTGAACTGATGAAGCCTGACAAGTTTCAAATAATTGACGCAAATTTTTTTCATGGAAAAAATAAAATTAATCAATACTAGAACAGAACAGACGATTACAATTTCTTGGTTATGCGGGGCTTCAATGCCTTTGAAGAATATGGCGAAAGCTACTAAGGCTGGGTAGAAGTATAACATCAGGAGGCCCTGTTTCAGTTGTTTCTCTGCGATAACTATTTTTGATACAATAATTGCCCTTGCGCGGTTGTTTTTATTGATTTTGAGGAAATGTTCCACAATTGCGAGACTACTTAATTTAGTTTTCATTTTCAATGAACCTTTCACAGTTATGAGTATCATGAGGCTTCCGGCCTATTTGAGGTTTCCGACCTTAAATATTTTATCATGTAATATGCAAAACTATAATTCGGATTCTAACACAATGAAGTGTTTACATCAAGTATTTTATATGGTCTACTCTATGCAAAAAATCATTGTAATTTATGGCTAATGACATATAATGAGATTAGTTTTTATTGTTTATTAAATAATGATGGAAAAAAAATATTTAGATATCTCAAAAGCCTCGGATTTAAAAAATCTTGGAGAGCGATTATTATATCGTTTTTTTGAAATGATTCCGGGAATTATAAGCTTGGGCACGCTTTTCGGCGTGCTAATTTTTTCATGGTTGCTTCCTTCGTGGGTCGCAGTTTTTATTATATGTTTTTGTTTTTATTATCTTTTTAGAGTATTTTATTTTTCCTTGCACCAATCATTAGGGTATTTCAAGGTTAAGAGCAATATGAAAAAAGATTGGTTAAGGGAATTAAAGAAGTTGAAAAACCTGCCTGCGCAGGCAGGTAAAAATTGGAAAGATATTTACCACATAATTATTTTGCCAACATATAAAGAAAGCAGAGAGATTATCGAAGAGAGCATTGAAACTTTGATAAAATCAAATTATCCAAAAGAGAGAATGATTGTAGTCTTGGCGGTAGAAGAAAGAGCAGGTTATATTTTTGAAAAACAGGCGAGAGATATTGCCGACAAATATTCGATTGATTTTTGTGGGTTTTTAGTGTCTGTGCACCCGGATGGGATTAAAGGAGAAATAAATGGCAAAGGTTCTAATACGGCTTTTGCCGGTAAGGAGGTTAAAGAAAAAATTATCGATAAATTAAAAATACCTTATGAAAATATTTTAATTTCAACCTTTGATATTGATACAAAAGTATTTCCGCAATATTTTACTTGTTTGACATGGTATTATTTGACAGAGGAAAATTCTATTAACGCCAGTTATCAGCCGGTGCCGGTTTACAATAATAATATCTGGTCAGCGTCCGCTTTTTCCAGGGTTGTTTCAACTTCAAATACTTTTTGGCAAATGATCCAGCAGGAGAGGTCAGAAAAGCTTACAACCTATTCTTCGCACTCAACTCCGGCCAAAGTTTTTTTTCAGGTTGGTTATCCCAACAACGTAGTATCAGACGACTCGCGGATTTTTTGGCGCGCATATTTGTATTACGACGGAAATTATAGGGTAGTTCCCATTTATTATTTAGTTTCTATGGATGCTGTGATGGCAGAAAATTTCTGGCGTACAATTTTAAACCAGTATAAGCAACAAAGGCGCTGGGCATGGGGATGCGTGGAAATTCCGTATATAATGTTTGGATTTTTAAATAATAAAAAAATACCTTTGCGGGATAAAATTTCCCACATTTATACAATTTTAGACGGATTTTGGTCTTGGGCGACAGCAGCGCTTTTATTATTTTTATTAGGATGGTTGCCGATATTTTTGGGAGGGCAAAAATTTAATTTTACAGTTTTATCTTTCAACTTGCCGATTTTAACCAGCCAAATTATGACAGTTGCAATGCTTGGAATGGTTTTGTCGGCAGTTTTAAGCACAATGCTTCTGCCGCCGGTGCCAAAAGATATGAAATGGTATTTAAGATGGTTTAAAAAATCCACTGTTTTTTTACAATGGATACTTTTGCCAATCACATTGATTTTATTCGGTTCGCTCCCGTCCATCGACGCCCAAATCCGTTTAATGCTCGGCAAATATATGGGTTTCTGGGTGACTGAAAAGATACGCAAGTAGCTTTTCAGTCACCCAGAAACTTAGGAGGGGTCGGGAGGATTTCGTAAATCCTCCCGTGTAGGAAATTATTCAAAACCGAGGGTTTTGAAGGAGCGAGCCGGAACCGAAGAGCTAGCCCGAATGAAATGAGGGCGATAAGGCGAGCGACGTTTTTGGGTGACGGAGAAAGTTCGAAAATAAATTGACAAAAATGTTCTGGAGAGTAAAATTAAACAATTAATATTAAATTAAAAAATTTATGGCAAAAAGAGAAATAGGAAGGCAGGAAACACAAGAGCCCGACCACGAAGGCTTTTCCGAGCTGGGAGGTTTGACAGTGGAAAGTTTAACGTCACCAGAGTTATCAGCTACATTAACATTATTTAAAAACCAAAAAGAAAGAGCAGAAAGTATAATAAAGGCTATCGAAGCTGAGATAGAAAAAAGGAAATAAGAATATTATTTTAGTCAAAAAATCCGCTCACTCGCGGATTTTTGTTTAGAAATTATTCAAAATGGATTCTTTTTTCGAATTGTTTTAGTCTTTCAAGAAGAGCAGGATATTCTTTGAGCGTCGGGTCTTTTTCTAAAATTTCTTTGGCGGCGGCACGGGTTTTTTCAACCAAAAATATATTTGATAAGCCTTGCATCGCCATATCGGGAATTCCTGATTGCACGGTGCCATAAAGCGAGCCGGGACCGCGGATTTCTAAATCTTTTTCCGCTAGCTCAAAACCATTATTGGATTCAACCAAAGCTTTTAATCTTCTCCTGTTAAGCATGCTTGGGTCTGTGGTAAATAAAAAACAATATGATTGCATATCCGACCTGCCGACTCGTCCGCGAAATTGGTGTAACTGTGAAAGACCGAAGCGTTCTGCGCCCTCAATCATCATAATTGTGGCCCGCGGAACATCAACGCCGACTTCAACAACAGACGTGGAAAGCAAAATATCAATTTCGCCCTTTTTAAAGTCTAACATAATCCTTTCTTTTTCTGGCGCTTTCATTTTTCCGTGCAACATTGTGATTCTTAAATCCGGAAAAATTTCTTTTGATAATTTTTCATACTCTTCTTTTAAAGCCTTCACTTCATTCACAGCAAGTTGGCTCAAACCTGGAATATTATAATTTTTTACTGAAAATGAACCAGTTATTGGGACGTCCGACATCCCAATGCTCTGTGATGTCGGACGTCCTTTTGTTGCTTCGGCTGCGGCTTTTGTGGCGGCTGAGTCAATTTTTGGATAGATTACAAAGACTCCTTTCCCTGCCGCCACTTCTTTTTTTATAAATTCATAAGCTTCTTTCCTTTGAGTAGGTTCTACGATAATTGTTTTTATTTTTTTTCTGTTTTTTGGCATTTCATCAATTAAGGACAAATCCAAATCTCCATAGACCGTCAAAGCCAAGGTGCGGGGAATAGGAGTTGCCGTCATAGAAAGTAAATGCGGAACCATTTTTTTTCCCTTAATCAAATGGTCGCGCTGCTCAACTCCAAAGCGGTGCTGTTCATCTAAAATTACCAATGCCAAATCTTTGAATTCAACTCCTTTCTGTATTAAAGAATGAGTTCCGATGGCAATGTCTATCTGCCCATTTTCCAGATCTCCTAAAAAACTCCGCTTTGACACTTCGCAAATTTCATCTTTCCAGCCCGAGGCTGGTCCGCCTTGGGCGGAAAAAATTCTCGCATCTTTTCCTGTCATCATTCCAACTCTTACTTCAAAATTTTTAAGCAATTCTGAAACTGTTTTGAAATGCTGCTTGGCCAGAATTTCTGTTGGCGCCATAAACGCAACCTGCTTTGCCTCGCCGTAGCCCTTTTGGGCGGAGGCGGGATGGCCACCCTTCACTACGTTAAGCGCGCACATTGCAGCCACAACTGTTTTACCCGAGCCAACATCGCCTTCAAGCAATCTGGACATTGGAACTGTTTTTTCTAAATCTTTTAAAATTGCAAAGGCGCATTTTTTTTGGGAGTCAGTCAATTGGAAGGGAAGCGAGTCGGTAAATTTTTTCATTAAGTCGGCGTCCATGGGGCAGGCGTGGGATTTCTTTTGCATTAATTTAATTTTTTCTTTTAAGACATTGAGCTGTATCAAAAAGAGCTCTTCAAAAGAAAAGCGGGCTTTGGCGGCGTCAGCATGTTCAAATGAATCGGGAAAATGCAATTGCCATACGGCTTCTTGTATGGGCAAAAATTTGTATTTTTTTATAATTTCTTTTGGCAAAGATTCCTGTATCTGGTCGCAAAATCTGTAAAGCAAAGGTTTTATCACATATCTTAGCCAGCGGGAAGTGACGCCTTTTGTTTCCGAGTAAACCGGCACGATTCTGCCCGTGTGAGTGAGCTCTTCATTTTCTCCAATCTCATTTATTCTCTCATAAGCTGGACTGTTGAAAAATAAGCCTTCTTTCCCGAGGCCAATTTTTCCAGCTAAACAAATAAAATCATTTTCTTTCAAAGATTTTTCTAAATATGGTTGGTTAAACCAAATAACAGTTATTTGCGCCGTTCTATCTTGTACAACAGCCTTGGTTATAGACATTCTCCCATAGAGGGATTTTGAAGTTTCTATTTCTATGATTTCTCCTTGCACGCATGCAACTTCGCCCAATTTATTGCGCGCCTGGCTGATGGAAATTATTTCTGAAAAATCGTCATATCTTGCCGGAAAATAAAAAAGCAGATCCTGCACAGTTTTTATGCCGAACTTTTTTAATCTTTTCGCATAGGTGATCCCAATCCTCGGAATTTTCTCAACAGCTGTTTGGAGGGTGATTGCTTCCATATATAGCTATATCTTATCAAAGCTACACGATTAAAACAATATTTCTTTTGCATGAGCAAAAGCAATATTTTATTCACTCGCTCGGAAGATAAATATATTGCGATATTTTTATCTTCCTCGCTCGCTATAAAATAAAAAAGCCCAATCGGTTTAAATTGGGTTATATTAAATTCTGTTTTGAGGTCTTGTTGCTATCCAGGGACGGCGTGTTAATATTGCCGGAGTGGTTTCTCTCCCTTGTTTTTTAAGATTTTCCCGATAATGCCTTCTGGCTTTGCGTTCAGACTCTAAAAAGTCTTTCATTTTCCCCGTCAATCCATTGTCAAAATCTTTGACTTGGCGATGCTTGGGACATTTCCAATATCTGGATTTTAACCCTTTGCCACGGACTATTTGCATAAATCCATTACAGGCAGGACACAATGGCCGATGAAGAACTCTTCTTTTCGCAATAATTGCATATTTTAACAATTTATTTAGGAATCCTGCTGTGCGAAACAAGGGATGCGAGAAATATTTTACTCTGTCTCCTTCTGAAATTAAAACCCAGCCTGCGTCTTCATCCCTGGCACATCTTTCAGTATCAAGGAAAGTAGTCCAAGCAATGGTCGTTAACCCATTGGCCGAAAAAGTAAATCCAATCTCACGGCCCGATCTTTTTCTTGGATTTGAAAGTCCAAGCCTTTGGAAAGATCTAAAAAACTCCGGCTTTTCAATCATTCTGAATCCATATTTTTCCATATCTCCACCAAACTTTTCAAAATCAGATTCACTCGGTAATACCTTTTTTGGCATAACATATCCTTTATTTTCAATGTTCAACTTTGCGCAAATAGTTTGCGGAAAAATTAATGAATTCTTTTCATTAATACTAAAAACATTACCACATTTTTCTAAAAAATCAAGGCTTAAAGAAAAGATTTGACCCTTCACCCAGATTTTTATAAATCTGGGTGAAGGGTTGACAATTGTCATCCGTGGAGTAAACTGAATAAATATTATTAAAAGTTATAAAAAAATGCCGGAAGGAGAGCCACAAAAAGAACAAAATCCATTCGAGGATTTAAGTATGGAAGACCTTAGAGCAGACGCTAAAGAGCTTGAAAGAAAGATTATAATTTTGTCTGAAGCGATTAATAAATTAAAAGAAACTCTTCAATATCCAGAATCTCCAATAACAAAAGAATTTTTAGATAAGAAGTCAGGGGAGTTGGACGAGATGTTCAAGCAGCAGGACTTATTAGATGCAGAACAGCAGAGATATTTAGCCGAAATTGAAAGGAGAAAAAAGTTATAAGTTTAAAGAAAAATCCGCGCATTCGCGGATTTTTTGATGTTTACCTGGGCATCGTGACTTTAAAGTCTCCGGCGGCGCCATCGATTAATATCATCAATTTGGTAACCACATCATAATCTACGCTATCGCATGAAAAGTGACGATGTGTTTTTTTCTGAAATAATAAAAAACCGCCTTAATTAAAAGGTGGTTTAAGTGTGTATTATCCAGCCGTGCCGTCTTTTCTCTGATGAAGTATTATTTCATTGCCATCTGGGTCAAGAATTTTTGCCATAAAACAAACTTTTGTTTCGCGGGGTTCTTCGGAAATTTTTATATTTTTTGTTTTTAAATATTTAACTGATTTTTTAACATCATCCACTGCCAAGGCAATAGTTGCCCCGCCTTTTTTCATAGAGTCGTCTGCACATATTACTAGCGTCATCGCACCGATATTAAATTCGCCCCAACGTCCTTTATAATCTTTTGCTAGTTGTAACCCAAGAACATTTTGATAAAAATCAATTGCACGCTTGTAGTCCGAGACATTATATAAAATGAAATCGACTCCTTTTATTTTCATATTTTATTTTGGAAATTTATCGCGGGAGAATTACTTTGAAATCGCCGGCGGCGCCGAAGGCGACTTGGTATTGTGGAAAATAGAAAACGATGTTGTTTTTATTTATAAGAAAATATTGGAAGTTGTCGGCATTGGGTCCTGCGCCGTCTGCCAGATATGTTCCGTCAAGACTGCCCAATGTTTTTGTTAATTGTTTATTTAAGTCAGCGGTGCAAAAGTCAGAAATTTTTTGCAAATAATCTGATTGTCCGGAAAATAAATCGGCCAGTTGAATGTCTTTTTTTGTTTTTGGATTATAATTTAGCGGCACAAAATAACTAGCTCCGTGCGCTCCGCCTTCAAAATTATAAACATTTAAAATTACGCTGACAATATTTTCATCTATTTCTCCTTTGTCGTATCCGATGTCCAAATCATATTCTCTGGGTTCGGCTGCGTATCCTTTTGGGTCAATTTGTTTTACAGCGGCATCATTTTCCAAAGAATTTGTTTTAAAGTCATTTATTTCTTTGTTGACGGCGTCCAAAACCATTTTGTTGAAGCCATCAATTCCGGGAATATACGGATAAACAATTTTAATTACAAAAGGTTTTGTGTTGTCATTTATTTGTTTGTCCTGAATGTTTATGACCGCAGATTGGTTGGGCGCTAAAGCTATCGGTATAAAATTTTTGTTAGAAAATAAAAAAACAGCGCCAGCTACAATTACAACGATTAAAATTACAAGTAAAATTATTAAATTTTTTGATTTCATAGTTTACACTGAGCTTGTCGAAGTGTGCCCTCGGTAGGATTCGAACCTGCATTACAAGGTCCGCAACCTTGCGTCTTATCCATTGGACCACGAGGGCTGGCGGAGGATGTGGGACTCGAACCCACGAACCCTGTGAAGGGTTCCGGTTTTCAAGACCGGTGCAATAGCCACTATGCGAATCCTCCGCTTTCATTTTTATCATAAAAATAGGAATTTATCAAATCCAATAGGAAAGGTTTTACAAACCGTTACGATTTTGATATAATAAATTAATGAAATTTTATACACAAGATATAGTTAAAATGGCCAGAGAATTAAAAGAGAAAGGCGTTAAGACTGGAAAAATCGTGAAAGAATTGGGCGTTACCAAGGACACTATTTTAAGATGGTGCGCCGATATTTCATCAGATAATTCCTATCATCTTAGACATTTAAAAATAAAAGAAGAACTAAGAAATAAAGGTGAAAAAAATGTTAGCGGGATTATTGTTGATAAAAATACCGCAAAAGTTTTTGCATCTTTGATATACTGGTGCGAAGGAGCTCGCTATACTAATTGCAACTGCGTTGATTTTGCCAATAGTGATGTTAATTTAATAAGAACATTTTTAAAACTTTTTCGCTTAGGATTTGATCCGAAGGAAGAAAAAATCAGGGTTCATTTGCAATTGCACACCACTCATGATAAAAAAGAGATAACCTCTTTTTGGAGTAAAGTACTTAAAATTCCAGAAAATCAATTTCAAAAGCCAACGATAACTAAACCAATGGCGAAAATGAAAAGAAGAGATTACAAGGGTACATGCACTGTAAGATATTATGATTTTACTTTGTTTAATGAGATTATCGGAACTTACGAATCATTTTTCAAAAAAATATTGAATCAGTAATTTGGAGGAGTCGGATAATGGTTATTCCAAAAGTTTGCTAAACTTTGACCTGTCATGGGTCCTGTGGGTTCGAGTCCCACCTCCTCCGCTCGAAATTAAATTATAAATCTCCACAAAGGGGATTTTTAATTTGTATTTTTTTTAAAATAACAGTTACAATAAGGCATGGAGAATTTATTAAAAAAATATTTTGGATACGACACTTTCCGTCCGCTTCAAAAAGAAATCATTGAACGGGTGCTTACGGGGGAGGACTCTGTGGTTTTAATGCCTACGGGCGGAGGCAAGTCTCTGTGCTTTCAGTTGCCTGCTTTGATTCTTGAGGGTGTGGCAATTGTTATTTCTCCACTCATTTCATTAATGAAAGATCAGGTAGATTCGCTGGTTGCAAACGGTATTGCGGCAGATTTCATTAACAGCAGCCTTACTCCGAAAAAAATTGCCGAAGTAATGGAAAGGGCCAGTAAAGGAGAATTGAAAATTATTTATATAGCCCCAGAAAGAATTAGCGTCCCCGGATTTGAAGATTTTCTACACACGCTTTGTATAAATGTTATTGCCATCGATGAGGCGCATTGTATTTCGCAGTGGGGCCACGATTTTAGGCCGGATTATCGTAATTTAACGGTGCTGCGCAAAAATTTTCCTGACATACCAATTATTGCGTTAACGGCTACCGCTACCGAAGACGTGCGCGCGGATATTGTAAAACAGCTTTCTTTGGAAAAACCCAAAATGTTTATTTCCAGTTTTAACCGTCCGAATTTAAGTTATGAAGTATTGCCCAAAAAAGATTCTTTTATTTCGATTCTTGATCTTGTTCGCGAACATGAAAATTCCAGTATAATTATTTATTGTTTTTCGCGCAATGATACTCAAACTATGGTTGATAAATTAAATAGGCATGGTTTAAGCGCAGTCGCATACCATGCAGGCTTAAACGCCAAAACCAGAAAAGAAAATCAGGAAAAATTTATTAAAGACGAGGTTCATATTATAGTTGCCACTATTGCTTTTGGTATGGGAATCGATAAGCCCGATGTGCGGCTGGTTATACATCACAGTTTACCAAAATCTATTGAAGGATATTATCAGGAAACCGGGCGCGCGGGAAGAGACGGATTGTCCTCGAGGTGCGTACTCTTTTTTTCATATGCCGACAAATTTAAGCAGGATTATTTTATTAATAATATAAAAAATGACGATGAGCGGCAAAAGGCTCAGGAAAATCTTAATCAGGTGCTAAATTATGGAAATCTATACAGTTGCCGCCGTAAATTTTTGCTTAATTATTTTAATGAAGATTACCAAAAAGAAAATTGTGGAAACTGCGACAGATGTGTGGAAAAACCTTCATTTAAAATTAATTCGGGGTTGTCTTCTTTTATTGGCGGAGTAAAAATTAGGTTATCACAGCAACCCGACTTTGAAAATGATGTTTATGACAGGTTATTATTTGAAAAACTAAAAATATTAAGAACACAAGAAGCGCAACGTCTGCACGTTCCGCCTTATGTGGTTTTTGGAGATAAGGCTCTTATTCAAATGGCCAAGGATATGCCAGAAACTCCCGAAGCCTTTCTGGAAATTTATGGTGTGGCTGACCGCAAGCTAGAACAATTCGGCAAACAATTTATGCAGGTCATCCGTGAGCATGCAGACAACTTATCCGATTGAAGTTTTATCCTAAAAAGTAAGTAGACTTTTTTTGATTGTTTTTTTGAGTAGTTTTTATTTTGTAGTATAATTAAAAAATATTTTTAAAATAAAAAAATGAATAAAAAATATTTTGTATTTTTGGTTGTTTTATTTTTGTTCTTCGGCATGGCTCGGGACGCATTGGCAGCTTATCACTTTTCAAATTATCAGGGTAAAAATCCTATTCATATTTATAAATCAGATACAAAAACTCCTCAGGGAATTTCGCCGGACCAAATAAAAAAAATTTATAACCTGCCAAAAATCGGCGGCCATGGAACAATTGCAATTATCGATGCTTATAATGACACAACAATTGAAAAAGATTTGGCAGCTTTTGACAAAGCATTTAATCTGCCCGATTGCACAACAAAAAATAAATGCTTTGAGCAACATTTGATGCAAACAAAAACTTCGTCAAATTCCGGCTGGGCCGGAGAAACAGCGCTTGATGTTGAGTGGGCTCACGCCATTGCCCCGAATGCAAAAATACTTTTGGTTGAGGCAAAAACTCCAAGTGGGTCAAATCTTTTGTCGGCGATTGATTATGCGGCGTCACGGGCAGATGTTGTGGCAATTTCAATGAGTTGGGGCGGAGAAGAAACAGTTGAAGAAAAAAGTTTGGATTCTCATTTTATCAGTAAATCCGGAGCGGTATTTTTTGCTTCATCGGGAGATGATGGGTGGGGAGCTTCGTGGCCGGCGGCTTCGCCGAACGTGGTATCAGTTGGCGGAACTTCACTTTCACTTAAAAGCGACGGTTCGCTGAACAAAGAAACTGCGTGGTCGGGATCTGGTGGCGGAGTGTCAGCTTATGAAACCCAGCCGGATTTTCAAAAGAATTATTCCATTCCAAAAGCCAACGGTATGCGGGCAATTCCCGATGTCGCCTATAACGCCGATCCGCAATCGGGATTTTCAACTTATAGCAATAAAAAATGGTATGTTGTTGGCGGAACATCGGATGCGGCTCCGCAATGGGCGGCAATCCAGTCGCTGGGACTTTCAGCAACCGCCAAAAAACTTTATTCTGACAAAACATTAAGTTCATATACAAATTATTTCCGCGATATTGTGTCTGGCTCAAATGGCGACTGTAAATATTATTGCCAAGCCCGACAACACTATGATTATATAACCGGTTTAGGTAGTCCAGTTACAATAAATTTTTAAAAAATTAAATATCAAAAATGATTCATCCAAACAAAGAAATCATGCAAAGGGCAATTGATTTTGCAACTGAAAATAATTCTGACGTCGGTGCAGTTATTGTTAAGGGCGACGAAATTTTGGCATTGGCTTTTACAAGCGCCAATCAAGATCATGACCCAACGTGCCATGCAGAGATTAATGCCATAAGGATTGCGGCAAAAAAATTAGATTCTAAAAAGCTGGAAAATTGTTATATTTATTCAACTTACGAACCTTGCCCAATGTGCGCTTCTGCTGTAATATGGGCAAGGATGAAAGGTATTATTTTTGGTGCTGATATGGATGACGAAACAGAAAGATGCCCTCAAAGAATTAAAATTAAATGTTCGGAAATAATTAAAAAAGGCGAACCAAAAGTTGAACTTTACCCAGATTTTATGAGAGAAGAATGTAAAAAATTATTATTAAAATAAAAAAATATGAAAACAATAACAGAATATAAAAATTTTGAATCGCTTGATATTCGTGTTGGAAAAATAGTGAAAGTAGAGGATTCGCAAAGTAAAAAGCCGACATATAAGATTACTGCTGATTTTGGTTCGGAAATTGGAACAAAAATTTCTTGCGGAGCTTACAAAAATTATTCCAAAGAAACGCTTATCGGAAAGCAGATTATTGGCGTCATAAATTTTATGCCGAAGAAAATGGGTCCGGAAATTTCTGAATTTTTAGTTCTCGGCGTTCAGAATGAAAAAGGGGAAACTATTTATTTGACGACTGAAAGCGAAGTCCCTCTTGGAGTTCATGTATTCTAAGAAGTGTGGATAAAAAAAAAGAGGCTCCGACTAATTGCCAAGAGCCCAATCTTTAAAATGGTGATTTTTATTTTCACCAGAAATGCACAGAGGTGCCTATAAGTGTGCCGACTTTTTCACCCTTGATAAATTTAGGAATTGCATTGTCAGAAACGCTGGCGATGCAAGCTTTCATATTTTTTTCGTGATAACACCGCACAGCTGCGCGAAGTTTCGGACTCATTCCGCCTGTGCCATTTTCCGCAGTGCCAGACGATAGACTAGCCAGTTTTTCGGCAGTTGCAACGTTAATCTCTGCGAATCGGCGAGCACCGGATTCTAAACTGGGATTTTCTTCATACACGCCTCCGACATTAGTTAGAAATAAAATCGAATCTGCGCCAATTTCCCCGGCCAATTTTTCTGCGAGAAGATCGTTCTCGCTTATTCTGTATTCCATTGAATGGACTTCGGTATCAGAGACGACATCATTTTCATTGACAATAGGGATGATGCCATGAATATGGTAATCCCGAATCGCATATTGAATACTTTTTTTCTCCTCCGCATCGCGCAGATTGCCGTGGCTTATCCAAATTTGCGCAATTTCCCGCCCGTGTTTTTCAAATGCCTGTCCCCATCGGTTGAGAAGATGGCGAGCTCCAATGCCCGCTAAATATCTTTTTTTCAAAGAAGCAACATTTAAATTAAGTTTTTGCGCCCTTTCTCTGCCGGCAAGAATACCGGCAGAACTTACAATTGTCACTTCAACTCCGAGTTTTTGCGCCTCCATTACCTGCCAGGAAACTTGATTGAAAACGTTTTGCTCGAGTTGACCATCTGGCGCAAGAACTTTTGTGCCCAATTTAATAACCAATTTTTTTATGTAAAGATTTGTGTGCGGCATATTTAGAACCTTTTTAATTTGTTAAAGAACTTATTCCGTTTCGCGGAACCAAGAACGCATGTCCCTGGCGGAAATACCACTGATTAATGATTCTTCCGCCAAGGAAGAAGGCAAAATAAAACGCCTTCTTTAGTTGAAGGCGTTTTATGAATCGAATGATATTTGAAAATTTTTTATAAAAGAAAACCGCACTTCAACTTTAGGTTGATGGTGTAGGCGGCGGGGTTATAAGTACCTTTATTTTCATTGCCACTTTCATATTAATTATACTATCATCAGAGTATCTTTATGTCAAATATTTAAAATAAAAAAATAAAAATATGGAAAGGATTTAAGATTTGGAAAATGCGGAATATTTTGTTTCGCATTTTTTGTTGACCAAAATTATAAATTATGTTAACATCTAAGTCATATTAGAATTTTCAAACAGTCCTTTTACAACAAAAAATAAGGAGATTATGAAAACAAAACCAAATTGGCTGGCTAGGAATGCCGCAAATATGATTACGCTGTCGGCGTTCCCGATCTGCTTTGTTCTCCTTTGGGTTGTTATTGTTCACAGAAATTGGACGTTAACAATCCTTTTTTTAGTGACGGCAATTTTTTTGACAGATTTTTTCGACGGACGGGTGGCGCGCTATTTCAAGACAATAAGTTCTTTTGGTGCCGCCGCAGACAGGTTAAGGGACAAACTGGTCATGGGGATTATGTTCGCGTTTTTACTCTTGGATGGGCGGATTCATATTACACTGAAAGTTCTGACGGTCCCGTTGGCAGTCGTTGAAATTGCGTTATTGATGATATGGTTTGCTGAAGTCAAAAAAAAGACCGACGCATCGGCAGGTAGAAGCGGAAAGATAAAAATGTTCCTAATGTCCGCCGCTACGCTGCTTATGTTGCTAAATCTCATAATTGAGGAGCGCTGGGGGCAGGAGTATCATCTTTTGGCAACTGTTTTTTTGGACTCACTTTTCCTAATTTCACTTTTCTTCGCGGTGAAAAGTTATCTTGGCCACAGGGCCAAACACCGCGCGCAATTGTCGGCTCAATTAGGGCAGGCATAAGGCAAACTCGGGCATTCATATTGACCCGAGTATTTTTTTGCATTTTTATCCTTCGCGCGCCAAAGCAATACCCCAGACTATTTTGGCGCCGGCGTCGCGTAAAATTTTTGCGCATTCTTCTATAGTAGATCCGGTAGTATATACATCATCGACTAAGAATATCTTCTTTCCAGAAATTTTTTCGGGATTTTTTATTTTAAAGGCATTTTCTAAATTTTTCTCTCTTTCTTCTTTTTTTAGTTCCATCTGAGGCTTTGTGGATTTTATTTTTACTAAATTATCGGGAATCATGGGAATTTGTAAAACTTTTGACAACTCTTTTGCTAGTTCTTCTGATTGGTTATAACCGCGAATTTTCAGTTTCTTTTTGTCTAAAGGGACCGGGATTAAAATTCCATTGCCCCAAATTTCATCAGTATTTTTTCCTGAAATTACAAAATGTTCGACTAAAATACTTGCCAAGGTTTTGGCCAAATCTTTTAAGTATGGTTGATATTTAAATTGGTAGATTAATTTTTTAGTAAGAATTTTTTCTTTATATGGCAATGCAAAATAAAGACCAGAGAGTTTTTTGTCTCGGCATCTTTGGCACTTCCCAAGTTTTGAATCTGGTGGCAGGCGGAGGGGCTTTGCGTCGCATAGGCAATAGTTAAATTCCGCAATGTCTAAAAGTGCCCGGCAATCATCGCACAAATACGCGCCTTCTTTTTGGCAACCTAAACAGAATTTTGGAAAGAATAAATCCAATAAAAATGGTTTAACTTTATCCACAGTGTTATTTTATTGACTTTATTATATAATAAAGTCAATTATGGTTTCAAATTTCCTAAGTAATTTTAATTTAGAAAGGCTGAACAAGTTGAATATTTTTTCAAATCCGATGAAAATGTTTTTTCCTAAAAAAATGATCGGAATTGATATCGGGACAGCCTCGATTAAGGTTGTTGAAATATCAAGATGGGGACAAGGGAAAACATTAGAGAATTACGGAGAAATTAAGTCAGCTTCTCTTTATAAAGAACCTTTTAGAAATGTTGAAAAAGGAAGCTATTTGCTTTCTAATTATTTTGTTTCTAGGGCGATAAGAGCTGTTTTAGACGAAGCGAAAATAAGAACCAAAGCAGTTATATTTTCAATCCCTGATTTTTCGACTTTTTGCACCTCTTTTGAATTGCCGCCGATGAATGCCAATGAATTAAAAGATGCGGTTTATTATAATGCTTCGCAATATATACCGTTGCCCATTACAGAGACAACCTTAGATTGGAAATTGATGGGAGGAACTCCCGGCAGCAAACAATCCGGGCTTAAAATATTTTTAGTTGCCATTCCGAACCAAGTTATACAGGATTACCAAAAAGTTGCTCAATTAGCAGGTCTTGAACTTTATGCGGTGGAGGCCGAGGCGCTGGGATTAGTCAGGTCTTTGGTTAGAGAAAATAAAAATTGTGTGTGTTTGATAGATATAGGAGTTCAAAGCACAACCATTAATATAATTGACAGGAAAATTTTAAAGAAGAGCTACAGTTTTGATTTTGCCGGCAGTCAGCTTACTTACAGTATATCTTCGGCCTTAGGTTTGGGCCACGCCGAAGCAGAAGAGTTGAAAAACAAAGAAGGTTTAACTTCTTCAAAAGAAGAAATTTCCAAAACACTTTATCTGTTAATAGATCCTTTGATAATCGAAGTCAAAAAAATATTGTCTGATTTTTATCAGCAGGAAGGTAAAGAAGCAGATGCAATTTATTTAACAGGTGGCACGTCTGACTTACCCGGTCTCAAGGAATATTTCGTGGAGGTTTTGAAAAAGAAAGTCGAAATTCCTAATTGTTTTTCTGAACTTTTATATCCTCCTATCTTAGGAGAAACTCTTGGAAAAATGGCGCCAAGTTTTTCGGTAGCGACGGGCGTGGCATTAGGGGGCTTGGAGACATAGTTTTTTATTTTTATTTTTTTCAGATTTGTTATATAATAAACAAAAAGCCTAATTCAAAAGTTAAAAATCAAAGTGCAAAATTAAAGTATGGATTTTTCTGTAATTTTTCAACTAAGAAGTAAAAAATTTTGGTGGATGGATATCATCTTCTATTTTGTAATGTCTCTATTCATAGCTACTATACTTTGCTATCTCATTTTTTTAATCAAAAATAATATTCAGAGAGAGGGAATCCAAAAGGAAATGACAGCTTTGCAGACGGTGGGTACCGACCAGCAGAAAGATCAGGAAAAAGAAGTTATTGATTATAAGGGCAAGATTAGCGACTTTTCTAATTTATTGAAGAATCATGAATTTGCTTCGAATACGTTCGCCTTTATGCAGACGCAAACTATGCCAAATGTTTGGTTTAAGCAATTCAGTTTAGACGAAAAAAATGCAGTAGTACAACTATCCGGCGAGTCCGACGATATGGATGCTTTTTCAAGACAGGTGGCGGCTTTTGAAAAAAATAAATATGTTAAAAGGGTAGGAAGTCTGAGTTCTTCGCTGGGCGCGTCCGCGAGAATTGAATTTAATATAACCCTTACGTTAGATCAAAATATATTCAGCTATCTTTCAGATATGACTTCAATTATGCAGACTATGACGCCAGCAGGACAATCATTAACTCAGCAAGGTCAGACGTCTTCTGCCGGATCTGGAGGGTCTTCTGCGGCAACAAATCTCTCAACGAACAGCCAACAAACTTCTCAGACTAAAAGCAGCGAAAAATTGATAACTTCTTTTCATATTTTGCATCCGGAAGTTCAGGGACAGCTGGATGAGACAAACTATACTGTCACCTTAAATGTCCCATATGGCACAGACATTAAAAATTTAACGCCGGAGATAATCATATCTCCTGGGGCCACAGTATTGCCGGCCTCTGATGTTTCTCAAAACTTTACCAGTCCCGTTACCTACACAGTTACCGCGCAAGATGGTTCGGTGCAAAATTATACGGTAAAAGTAGTTGTTGCTTCTCCGCCGGGAGCCGGTAAAAAATCTAATCAATCTGGATCTGTCGCCTTAATAATTATTGTATTGATTGTTGTAATTGCTGTAGCCGTCGGAGTTTTTCTATTTTTCAGAAAAAAAATAAAGCCAAAAGATAATGAGATTACATAATAAATAATGTGAAACACGTGTACCCGCTGTCGGGAAGTTAACAAAAAATTCGTCGTTTGTTCTATGTTTGCCCGTTTAAATAATTCCGCATTGCGAAATTAAAATCCAAAAGAGTTCATTTAATCGGGCGGATATTTTACGTTTAATGATTATCGATCGACCCATCACCATTGCCTTAACCCTTTTTATCATCTTATTGTTGGTATTCTTTTTAGTAGTGCCAGAATATAATACATTTGGGAGGTTGCAGACAGATCTAGGGGAAAAAACGGCAGAGTTTAATGCAGAGTTTGATTACTATGCGGCTATAGCTAAAACCTATTCTGAGTTGCAAGGCCATCAAGATGATATTAAAAAAATTGACGATGCTCTGCCTACTGCGTCCCAAAATCCTACTTTAGGAAACACCATTTATTTTATACAGGAAAGCGCCAAAGAAAACGGCTTGATGATAAAAGATTTATTTTTGTCTCAATCATCTTCGGGTAATGCTGGGTCAAATGTCAGCAGTAGCGTTAAAGACCTGATTTTTTCAATAAATCTGCTGGGAAGCTATTCATCATTAGAAAATTTTATCAGTTCTTTAGAAAAATCGTCGCGTATTTTTGAAATTATCAATGTTTCTTTTGGTTCCATGCCTGGATCACAGTATAATTTTAGTTTACAAATAAAGTCGCATTCATATTAATTCGTGAATTTGGAATCTTGTATCTGGAAGCTAGAATAGAATATAGAATAAAGAATCTAAAATTCAATATTCCAAATTCTATTCAAGATACGAGATACTAAATTCAAAATTCAGAAAAAATGGCAGTAGTTTTTATATCACCAAAGCGTAGGCAAAGAATGTTTTTTCTGGTAATTACAGTAGTGTTTTTATTATTTTTGGTTATTATTTCTTTAGCAGTTTTTTTGTCTGGACCAAAAGAAATTTCACCAGTGTTGGTTTTTAATAAGCCAAAAATTAATATAGATATGAGTATTTTTGATTCGGATCAGTTTAAAAATCTTCAAGCTTTTCCTGAAATGGAAACGCAATATAGTTATAAGGCTACTAATAAAAACAATAAACAAGAAACGGGGTTTATTTCAGCTGTTTCAATAGACCAAGCTAGGACAAATTTGGAAGGCAATGGCTTGACCGTGTCCGAGATAAAAGAAGTAGAATTAGGCAGGGACAATCCTTTTGTTTCTTATTATCAGTCGCCTGTCCTGTCGACGGCATCAAAAACCTCGGTAAAATAGAAGTAACCACACATAACACGTAATATAGAACACATAACAAAAAAGTCGTCGTTTGTTCTATGTTCCATGTTTTATGTTTCATCGGCCGTGAAGTTATTACAAGAATTATTTGCGCAAGGATTTTTATCTGAAGAGAAAATGAATGATTTAAAAAAACAGGTGGGGGAACTCGGTAAAACCGAGGAAGATGTTATTTTAGCGACAAATATTGTTTCAGAAGACTTTCTTTTTAATTTAAAAAGTAAAGTTTCAAATATCCCTTTAAAGAAAGTTGATCCGGACCAAGTTTCTCTTGATGTTTTAGGGTTAATACCCGAAGAAGCGTCTGTCAATTATAAAATGGTATCGACCGCAAAGATTGGTGATTTTGTTCAGGTTGGAATGGTCTATCCAGAAGCCATAGAAGCCCAGAACGCTTTAAGATTTTTAGCTAACCAAGAAAATTTTACTTACCAAATTTATTTAATAACCCCCAGCAATTTAGCGAGCATTTTGAAAAGACGTAAAAATATATCAACCGAAACAAATAAAGCATTAAAAGATCTGGGCGAAGAATCTGAAAAATTTTCCGGGAAAAATTTAGATATTTTAGAAAAAAACCAATTGATTGGAGTCGTAGCGGAAGAAGCTCCGATTATAAAGATGGTTTTGGTCATATTGAGGCATGCCGTTGAAGGTAACGCTTCCGATATTCATATAGAGCCGGGCAGAGATAAATTGAATGTGCGGTTTCGCTTGAACGGAGTTTTATATCCAAGCTTGTCTTTGCCATTAAAGGTGCATTTAGCGATCGTCGCTAGAGTTAAAATCCTTTCTGGTTTAAAAATAGACGAGAATAGAATCCCCCAGGACGGAAGGTTTTCTATAAAAATAAACAATGGAGACGTTGATTTTAGGGTCTCTACTTTTCCTACTCTTTATGGAGAAAAAGTCGAGCTTAGAGTCTTGGATCCATCTACGGGAGCAAGGTCTTTTAAAGAATTGGGGCTTACGGGGAGAAATTTAGAAGTTATAAAAGAGGCTATAAATAAACCATACGGCATGATTTTATTCACCGGTCCAACCGGTTCTGGGAAAACAACAACCCAGTATGCAATTTTACGTATTTTAAATCAGGATTCGGTCAATATTGTTACACTTGAAGATCCGATAGAATACTCTATTGCGGGAATCAACCAATCACAGGTGAAAGCAGAAATTGGATACACTTTTGCCCACGGCCTTAGACAGATTTTAAGACAGGACCCAAACATTATTATGGTGGGAGAAATCAGAGATGAGGAAACGGCTGGCTTAGCCATAAACGCGTCTCTTACGGGGCATATCGTGTTGTCTACTTTACACACCAATTCCTCTGTCGGCGTAGTTCCCAGATTGATAGACATGGGGGTGAGACAATTTTTGATTCCATCCACATTAAGGGTTGTTATTTCGCAGAGGTTAGTCAGAACTTTGTGTCAGCACTGCAAGATAAAGGTAAAACCGTCAGAAAAAATAAGAAATTATATTTTGGAAAAAGTAAAAGGTATGCCCACGTCCGTAAAGAATGAAATAAAAATACGAGAACCCCTTTTAATATATACATTAAAAGGATGCGAAAACTGCGGGTTTACAGGTTATTCTGGAAGGGTAGGACTTTTTGAAGTTTTATCGATGTCAGATGAGTTGGCCGAACTAATACAGAATAATCCTTTAGAAAGTTTGATTTTTAAAACAGCTCAAAAACAAGGTATGCTTACCATGGAACAAGAGGGAATATCAAAGGTTTTAAGCGGTCAAACTACCATCGAAGAAGTCATCAGGGCCACGGAGGAGAAATAATAAAATTAAAACCAAAGCACAAAATCAGAAATTCGAAACAAATCTAAATATCTAAATAATTAAATTCAAAACACGTTTTGGATTTTGAAATTTGGATTTTAGATTTATTTTGCAAAGCAAAAGCTATGGATTATTTAACCTATCTTAAAAAACTTTTAGACGTAGTGGTTCAAGAGGAGGCCTCTGATTTAGACATTTCCGTCGGTCACGTGCCCAATATACGTATTACCAGTCAGCTTACTCCGCTTTCGCAGGAAAAAATAATTTTGTCCAAAGATTCTGAAGGATTGGCATTCTCTTTGTTGTCGGCAGTTCAGCGCGAAAAATTTTTAGCGGAGAAAGAAATTGATTTTTCGTATCAGTACGAAGATAAAGGCAGATTCAGAATTAATATCTTTTTTCAAAGAGGGAGCATCAGTTTGGCCTTGCGTTTTATCCCTTCAAAAATAAGAACAATAGAAGAATTAAATCTTCCTCCTATTTTGCATGATTTTGTATCACGTCCTCAGGGGCTTGTTTTGGTAACCGGCGCAACCAGTCAAGGGAAATCTACCAGTTTGGCGGCAATGATAGACGAAATAAACCATACCAGATCAGTGCACATAATTACAATCGAAGATCCAATTGAATATACTTATCCTATTGACAGGGCGATTATTGATCAAAGAGAGGTTATAATAGACACTCTAAATTTCAATAATGCTTTAAGGGCCAGCCTGCGCCAAAACCCGGATGTAATTATGGTTGGCGAAATGAGAGACTTAGAGACAATCACTACGACAATTACCGCAGCTGAAACAGGACATTTGGTTTTTGCAACCCTGCACACTAATTCGGCAGCCCAGACGATACACAGAATTGTGGATGTTTTCCCGGCAGAGCAGCAGGACCAGATAAAATTTCAATTATCAAGCTCCCTTTTAGGCATAGTCTCCCAGAGATTGGTTCCCAGAATCAAGGGAGGGCTAATACCTGTTTGCGAGGTGTTAATATGCAATAATGCTATTTCAAATTTAATAAGAGAAAACAGGGTGCATGAAATTCCGGCCGTTATAGAAACTTCTGCAAAAGAAGGAATGATTTCTTTTAATCGGGCGATGGTTGACTTAGTAAGAAAAAAAGAAATATCTTTAAAAAATGCAATGGATTATGCAATAGATCCATCCGAAGTAAGAGACCTGCTGCGTTAATTATTCTAATTATTCTAATTATTCTAATTTCTAATTATTCTAATCAAATATTAATTTCTAAAACTTCAGACATTAGACATTGGCATTTGATTAGGTTGATTAGAACAATTAGGTTAATTAGACATTTCAGTGAAGTATATTTATCAAGCCAGATCTAAAGAGGGCAAAATTGAGACAGGAACAGTTGAGGCATCATCTAAAGAGTCAGCCGCCCTTCTTTTGCAAAAATATAATGTTTTTATCACATCTATAAAGGAGCAAACTCCTTGGATTTTCAGTGGGGGGAATATTAGTTTTTTAAATAAAGTCTCTAAAAAAGATTTAGCCATATTTTCCAGGCAGTTGGCAGTAATGGTGCAGTCGCGGGTTCCAATTACCCAAAGTCTGAAGAGCTTGGCTGTTCAGACCAAAAATCCTAGTTTTAAGGAAAAGATTTTAAAAATTTCTCAGTTGGTAGAAGAGGGGAATTCTTTATCAGGGGCATTCGCCACGTTTCCTGAGGTTTTTAATGTTTTTTACATTAGTTTGATAAAAACAGGAGAAGCGTCGGGAAAAATTTCTGATTCCCTTTATTTCCTTTCAGACCACTTAGAGAGAGAGCACGACATATCGTCTCAAATAACCGGCGCCATGATTTATCCTGCCTTCGTCATAGTAGTTATGCTTGTTGTTATTCCGATGGTCATATTTTTTGTTATGCCGAAATTGGTTGATTTATTGAAGCAGACTACGGTAAAACCTCCCGTCTTTACCCAAATGATGATAGATTTTTATAGTTTTTTGGCAAGCTATGGCTGGATTATATTGGTCGGATTTTTCCTTTTGGTTTTATTTATAGTTTATTATTTCACAACCAAAGAAGGGAAAAAAAGATATGATGAACTGTCTTTGAAGACACCGATTTTAGGCGGATTTCTAAAAAAAACGTTCCTTATTAGGTTTGCTGAGAGCATCTCCACCTTAATCAGCGCCGGTCTTTCAATTAATAGCGCTTTAAAAATTACCAGAGATACGGTGGGCAATTATGTTTACAAAAAAATTTTAACCGAAACAGAAGAAAGGGTTTCTCAGGGAGAAAAAATGAGTTCTGTGTTGGTGAAATATCCCGATTATGCCCCGCCGTTTGTGGTGCAGATGATCCAAGTGGGCGAGGAAACTGGAACATTGGATAAAAATTTAATGGAGACAGTCAGTTTTTATAATAAAGAGGTGAAAAGGGCAGTAGAAACGTTTACAGCACTTTTAGAGCCGGTATTAATAATCGTTTTAGGAGTGTGCGTTGCATTCTTGGCAATTTCTGTTATAGAGCCGCTGTATGGAGCATTGGGAACCATCTAAAATTTAAAATGATAAATTTAAAATTTGAAAACAATTATTTAATGATGAATTTTAAAACAATAGTGAGTTTTTATTTAATTCCGCAGAATTACAGCGAGTGTAACGAGCGGTTCTAATTAGTGCTCCAAAATTGTTTTTGAATTTGAATTTTTTAATTAAAAATTATTTATGAGCCGAGGATTTACTTTAATCGAAATGATTGTCGTTATCGCCATCATTGCCGTTTTGTCCGGTATTATTTTGTTTACTATCACTCAATATATAAGCAAAGGCAAGGATTCCAATATCGCCGCTAATATGAATATTTTGATTCCCGCCGGAGAGGTTTTTTATAATGGCAATGGCAACAGTTATAACAATACAAATAACAGTCCCCCCACTAATTTTTGTGACCCGCAAGTGGACAGCGCGATGAAGAACGTCATGTCGCAGATGCCCGTACAAAGTTCCGGCGCGCCTTGTTATAGCAGTGATACAAATTCAAGTTGGACATCAGTTTCAAATATTGCCGGACTCTGTTGTTACGCCAGTTCCGACGGAAACTCTTGGGCCGCTTGTGCCACAGAATTTACAAATTCGGCAAATTATTATTGCGTTGACAGCAGGGGAATGAAAGAAGGGCGTACTGGCACATGCAACCAAGCTTCTTTGACGCAGGGTTCTTCTTACCAGTGTCCGTAGTCTGTGCGATACAAAATAATTGTCATTGACCTGCTTTGTTAGTTAAAATGGATAACCCCGCACTAATTTCAGCGATGTTCGCTGAAATAGTGAAGTTAAAAGGCGAAGCGCCTTCGCCCCGCTTAGCGGGGCTTCGGCTGTCATCGAGGTAGCATAAAATTATTTTTAAAATTGGTGAAGGGGTTTCGCGGCGGCAAGGCAATTTATTCCGCCGCTCAAAGTTATCCACACCCTTGCTATTGTCCGCTTGCCTTTAATCTTATAAAATGTAATAATCATATTAAAGTATGCTAAAATTCGGATTATAATAGACTTAAAACTAAAGGTCGAGGAAAAACCAAAAACTTTTGAAATAAAAAATAAAGGTCAAAATATCGTAATTAATTTTTAGAATAAATTTTATTCCCCGCTAACTTTCTAATTATCTATGTTAAGGTTAATGGGGCATAGATTAAAATCTTAAAAATGAACAAAAATAATAAAATTAAAAAATTAACGGGAGACAAAAAAGGTTTCACAATCATCGAGTTAATCGTTGTTATTGCTATTATCGCGATTTTAGCCGCCATTGTGTTGGTTAATGTAACCGTCTATATCAACAAAGCCAAAGACGCAAGAATAAAATCTGATTTAGCCAGTATGGCATTGGGAATGGGCACATGTTATAGTGCTGCAAATTCATCGGCGACCACCTATGTGGGTTGCTATTCAAATACAACATACGTTCCAGGAGCATTAGCAAGCGATATCACAACAGCCGGAGGCAGTGGTGTTTTGCATAATGAAAGCGCTACACAATACTGTATTTCTGCGAATATGGCATCAAATGCTAATCAAGCCGTCTGCGTAGACAGTAGCGGTGTCACAACACCAGAAGGAACAGCCAAATGTAACGTCAGCACTTGGATTTGCCAGTAGTTTCTTTCTGATATCTGTAAAAGAGCCCGACAAAAGTCGCGGGCTCTTTTGTTTTGTAGGGACTCATGATAATATAAAACAATTATGGAAAAAAAAACGAAAATTATTACTGTTATTTTGATTGTTGCCATATTCGCCCTCGCTCTTTTTTTAAGGATTTTTTTTAGTTATGGCATAGTAATGTCTGACCCAATAAAATATGCGGCTGACGATGGAGTTTATCATATGCGGATTGTTGAAAACGAGCTTTTGGGCGGACATTTTCCTTCTCGTATTTATTTTGACCCGTTCACTTATTTTCCTTACGGGACATATATTATTTGGGGTCCGTTATACGACCAGTTGCTTTGCCTAATTATTTGGCTTATAGCTCTTGGCCATCCAACGTTGGCGCTTATAAATAAGATTGCGCCGTTTTATCCTGTTGTCATAGGAAGCTTGGTTGTTTTTTTAGTTTATTTAATTGGAAAGAAAATTTGGTCAAATACAATCGGTATTTTTTCCGCTTTTTTGATTGCCATAATGCCTTCTTTTTTGTTCCGTGGCTTGTTGGGCGCCACCGACCATCATCAAGCCGAAGTTTTCTTTTCAACACTGACTATACTGTTTTTGGTTTATCTAATAGTTGGCAGAAAAGGGGACAATTTAAAAAAAACCATAAAAGACAAAAAGTTTTGGCTGTTTACGATTTTAAGCGGCATTTCGCTTGGTTTATATTTTCTGACTTGGCCGGGCGCATTACTGTTTCTGTTCATAATTTTCTGTTTTGTTATTTTTTATTATCTGATTAAATATATTTTGGGTCAAAGCGAGGATTGGATTTTGCTGTCAGGGAGCGTTATTTTTTTTATTGCGCTTTTAATGATATCCCCATTTTTTGGCAAGCCGGATTTTGTGAACGGAGCAATATATAATATAAGTGATTTTGTATGCTTTGCCAGCGGGATTTTAATATTTTTAATAACAGGAATTTTAGGTTATTTTTTAAAGAAGAAAGACAAAAAAAATTATTTTCTGCCAATATTTTTACTGGTAATATTTTTTTTCATTGCAATTATTGTTAAATTTTTTGCGCCTATTTTATGGGATACAGTAATAAAAACCGCTTTAAAGTTGAATTATGGCACTGCCGGCAGTGAATTTGCCAGACAGGGGACAAGCGAAATGAGGCCGTTAAGAATTAGCGGAGCATTCGGTACTTTTTCTGCTATTTTTTATGTTTCCCTGGTTGCTCTCTGTATTTTTATATATAAATTTATTAAAGAACGTAAGCCCGAGCACTTTTTGATTGTTGTCTGGACGTCAATTATTCTTTTTGCTACTGGCATCATTCCCGCTTTTGGGCAAAACAGAAATTCTTATTATCTTTCTGTTTGCATTTCTCTTTTATCGGCATTTTTAATTGTGGAAGGTTTAAAATTCGGCTGGCAGGCGCTGAGAAAAGCGGATGATTTTGCCAAAGGCTCTTATTTGCGTTTTTATTTTTCCGTAAGTTCGGTTGTTATAATATTCGGTATTATTTTTTATTTTTGTATCCTTTTCCCTTTAATATTGATAGCCAGTATCCTTCAAACTTGCCATTGTTAATGCAAATTGTTGTAAGCAACGCCAAAAGTTCTGTTTTAAATAGCGCCGACTGGTACGAAACTTTTGATTGGTTAAAAAAAAATACTCCCGACCCTGGTCTTGATTATTATGCGCTGTATAAGGCCCCGCCTATAGATAAGAAAACAGGCGAAGTTGAGCCGTACAAATATCCTCCACAAGCTTACGGTATTTTGTCTAAGTGGGATGTCGGTCACGATATAACTTATTATAGCCACAGAATTCCGGTTGCTAATCCATTCCAGCAAGGAATTGGTTCTATAAATAATGACGGGAGTGTTGTGCCCGGCGAAGCAACTTTTTTCCTTGCAACAGATGAAACAAAAGCAACAGGATATTTAGACCAGCTTAGAGCCAGATATGTAGTTGTTGATTCTTCATTGTCTAATCCAAACGGAGAATTTAAAGATTATGTAAGCTGGATAAATGGCAATATGGATGAATATACAAGCGATAATATTTCTGAAACTGAGCCCAACAAATTTGATCTGTCGATGAGCACAAGGTTATATTTATTGGACGGCTCTTATATTTCTATGCCAAAAACAACAACAAGGGGTGAAAGAATTGATTTGACTATTCCTGCGCTTAGCCATTTTAGGTTGCTCCACGAATCAAAAAGCGACAATTCTATCTTTTTGGAACAAACCTACAAAACAACTAAACAAGTAAAAGTTTTTGAATATGTGAAAGGGGCTGTAATAACTGGCAGAGGAGTGCCGGGCTCTGAAATTACAATTTCAACAGCCGTTACAACAGACCAAAATAGGGAGTTCATTTATCAAAATAGTATGGCAACAGAAGATGGGAATTTCTATTTTACTGTCCCTTATTCAACTGGAATTCAAGAAAAATCCGGTGTTTCGGCAAGTGATTATACGATTAAAGTAGGTAGCTATACAAAAGAAATAAAGGTCTCCGAAGATGATATTATTAATGGAAAAACCATAGCGGTTAATTAAAAATATTATGTCTTCTAAAATCGTGCCAGAATACGATTCTAAAAATATATTTATTAAAAGATTATTTTTAAAGAGATTAAAAATATCCATTGATTTATTTGATATAATTTTTAAGCAAAAAGAAATAATAAATGTTGCTGATTTTGGTTGCGGAGACGGCATTCTTCTAAAATTATTGGAAGAAAGATTTAGAAATATTAAAACATACGGACTGGATATTCTTCCGGAAATTTTTTCTCTTAAGGAATCTTTAAGGGCAGACATTATAGTAACCGATTTAAGAAAAACAAATTTTTCAGATAATTTTTTTGATACAATATTCTGTTTAGATACATTGGAGCATTTCGAAAGCCTTAAGGAGCCAGTGGGTGAGATTAAAAGAACCCTAAAAAATGATGGGTTGTTGATTGTTTCGCTGCCTACAGAAAATATCATCTATAAATTAGGTCGGTTCCTTCTAAAGGGTACTTTTTCCAGTAAAAAGGGCCCCTCTTCCAGTCCCCATTTCCACGGCGCCAAAGAAATAAGAGAATTTTTACTAGAAAATTCATTTACTTTAATAAAAAAAGAAAAAATAACAAAAATTCCATTTTTTAAGTTTTTTGAAATAATTTTGTTTAAAAAGGTTGCGCCATGAAGTTTTCAATAATTATTCCTGTTTTTAACGAGGAAAAAACAATTAAAGAAATAATTAATAGGATAAAGAGAGTTCCTTTGTCGGCTGAAAAGCAAATTATTGTTGTTGACGATTGCTCAACCGACAAAACGCCGGACATTTTAGATAAGTTAAAAGAAGAAATTGATTTTATATTATTAAAGCACGAAAAGAATCAGGGCAAAGGTTCAGCGATAAGGACAGGGCTTGCCGACGTTGCCGGCGATATTATTTTGATACAGGATGCTGATTTAGAATATGACCCGAAGGATTATCCCGCCCTGATAGAACCTATTTTGGCGGGTAGGGCAGATATTGTTTTTGGTTCACGTAATTTGATCAAAAATCCGCGCTCATCAAATTTATATTACTGGGGTGGGCAGTTTATATCTTATTTTTTTAATTTTTTATATGGGGCTAGCATGCACGATATAAACACTGGCTATAAAGTTTTTAAAAAGGGCATTTTAGAAAGTTTAGATTTAAAGGAAAAACGTTTTTCTTTCTGCGAGGAAGTAACCTGCAAGGCGCTTAGAAGGGGTTATAAAATAAAAGAAGTCCCGATACATTATTATCCTCGCAGTTTTAAAGAAGGGAAAAAAATACGTTGGTGGAGAGATGGACCGGGAAGTATTTTTACAATACTGAAATATTGGAACTATAAATGATCTTTTAATACAGCGCTGCGGCACCGTATTTTATTTAAAAATGTTATAATTATTTAATGATTTTTAAATTTTTAATTGATTTTTTTTCGCAATCTTCATACAGAAATTATATAGAATGTTGTGTTTTTATTTTCGGATTGTGTATCGGAAGCTTTTTGAATTGCGTAATTTACAGGACTGAACTTCAAGAAAATATGCCGAAAGGCAGTCCCCGCAGGAAAGCTGTTAGCTTCCTACGGGGTAAATCTTTTTGTCCGCACTGTAAGCACACATTATCTTGGCAGGATTTATTTCCTGTTTTTAGTTTTTTATTTTTGGGCGGAAAATGCCGCTATTGCCGGAAAAAAATATCCTGGCAGTATCCAATAGTAGAATTATTTAGTGGACTAATATTTTTACTTATCTCTAATTTTGTAATTTTTAGTAAATCCAGCGTCATTCCCAGTTTGATTGGGAATCCAGGAACATCGCAAACGCTCTGGATTTCCGCTTTCGCGGGAATGACATCCCTTTTATTTTTATTTTATGTTTCATCTTCACTGATTATAATTTTTGTTTATGATTTAAAACACTACATAATTCCAGATAAAATTTTATTTCCCGCGATCATAATCACTTTAGTTTATCGCATTTTGGATTTTGGTAATTTAAATTTGTTTAGAATTTGGAATTTGGGGTTTTGGATTTCTGCCCCCATACTAAATTATCTGTTGGCAGTTTTAATCGCATCGGGTTTCTTTCTGGCGATATTTTTGATATCAAGGGGGCGAGCGATGGGTTTTGGGGATGTAAAATTAGCTGTTTTAATGGGGTTTTTGTTGGGATTACCTAATATTTTGGTTTCCTTGTTTTTAGCTTTCTTTTTTGGTGCTATAATAGGAGTAATACTGATGGTTTTTGGCAGAAAGTCCGCCGATTGGCGGATGAAAAGTGAAATACCCTTTGGCCCATTTTTGATTGCAGGAACATTTATGGCAATGTTTTGGGGCAGTCAGATAATCCAGTGGTATTTGCATTTATTTTTAATTTAATTATTTCAAATTGATTTCAAATGAACCCTACGGGGAATCGCCCATGGCTCAAACCAAATTTCAAATTTCAAATTTAGAAGAGGGCATTACTCTCATCGAAATTATTGTCGTGATTTTTATTATTGCTTTGTTTTCTTCGATTATAATTGCTAATTTTCCGGAAATTTTAAGACAATACGCGCTTTCAAAAGTTACTTATAAATTGGCGCAAGACTTAAGAAAAACCGAAGATTTGGGTTTGTCCGGTGTTACATCAGCCGATGCGAATAAACAATCAATAGCGGTAAAAGGATATGGTATATATATTAACCTTAGTCAACCCAGCACGCAGTATATTATATATGCAGATGTAGCCGATGCAAACGGCAATAGCGATCAAGAATATAGCGGTAACACACCATATACTATTTGTAGCGCAGTAAATCAAGAAGCAGATCGCGTCCGTGAGTTAGATTGTGCTATGGAGCCCCCAATTGATGTCAGCAATGACAATTCAAGCTTATATATAAAGGACATCAAAAATAGTAACGGCTCTAACATTGCAGGTTCCTCTATCAGTATAAATTTTATGCCGCCAAATCCTAACATAAAGATTATAGACAATCAGGGCACTACTTATACTCAAATTGGAATTGTTTTGGGATTAAGTTCAGGAAGTTCATCAACTAGAACAGTTTGGGTAAATACCTCCGGATTAATAAATGTGCAGTAGTCGAAAATTTAAAATGATAAGTTTAAAATTTAAAAACAATTATTTAATTTTAAATTTCAAAAAGCGTTTTTGCATTAGTGCTTTTAAATTGTTTTTTAATTTGGATTTTTAAATTAAAAATTAATGAATTCGTCAAAAGGTTTCACTATTATAGAGATTGTTATTTCCATTTTTATTTTATCCTTTGCGGTTGTAGGAATCTTTAGCGCTTTTTCTGTTGTGGTGATTTTAACCTCTGATTCAGCAGACCAGCTTACGGCAACTTATTTGGCGCAAGAGGGAATGGAAATAGTAAGAAACATAAGAGATACAAATTGGCTAAATATGGATGCACCGGGCGGTTCAGATGACGTTTATGGCTCTGATGATAATTTCTATTTCCAAGATTGTGGCAAGACAGGATGCGAGATTGACTATACAACCACGGGATCTGTGTCCAATCCAGTAAAGCCATATTCTTCCGCGGATTATTTAAATATAGATAAAGACGGTTTTTACAGAGATAGCGCAGGCGGTGCGCCGACAAAATTTGAAAGAAAAATTATAGTTACGCCAATTACAGATATCGGCGAAATCCTCGACCCGAACAAGAGGCATATTATAAAAGTTACGGTTCAGGTTTCATGGGACGAAAAAGCTAATATTTTAAATTCCGGGTATTTAGCTAATGATTGCGAGGCGGGGAAAAATTGCATTATAACCGAAGAAACATTATACGATTGGTATAATTATGTAAACCACTAGTCAGGATCTTAAATTTTTAATTTTTAATAGTAATGATTTCTAATTTTAAAAGAAATGCAGGTTTTACGCTTATAGAAATGATTGTAGTTATGGCGGTGTTTTTGTTTATTATCGGAGGGGCTCTTGGTATTTTTCTTTCCGTTGTTCAAAGTCAAAAGAGGCTTTTGTCCGAACAGCAGTTTTTGAACCAGATCAGTTATGTTGAAGAATATATGTCAAAAGCTTTAAGGATGGCGGCAACAGATGATCAAACCACAGATCCTGTCGGCGATGGCAACTGTGTCGGTCACGGGTATATTTATTTGTTGACGCGATATAACACCAATACGGGATTTTTTACCGGTATAAAATTTTTAAATCAGTCAGACGATAATGCCTGCCAGGAATTCTATCTAGATGTTGCTAGTTTAACAGACCCAAGTCTAGTTTTGTGGGAGATGAATACGAATAATGGCAGTTCGCCGGTTGCTCTTACTCCAACTAATTTACAAATAAACTCTGTTAGATTTTCCATTGACGGATCGGATGGCTCTGCTAATGAGCCTTCTTTATCCCAGAATTGTTTACCTTCGCAATGCGGAACTTCAGACACGGACACTGTGCAGCCGAGAGTTACCATACTTTTGAATGTTACAATACCGGGTGATAATCAAAGCGTCGGCGCTTCTTGCAGTGCCGATACATGCCCTTCGGGCGAGGCGTGCGATATGTCTATTCACAAATGTTCGCCCACCAGAGTAATTCAAACAACGGTTTCGCAAAGAAACCTTAATGTAAACCATGGCCAAAGATGAACAATCTAGGGAAGTTTAAAATTTTAAAATCAGAAAAAGGAGTTTCGCTGATTATCACTTTTTTTATAATGATAATCATTTTGGTTGTGGTTTTATCTATAAGCGCGCTTTTATATAGTGAGGTGAAAGTTATAAGGAATATAGGCAATTCTGTGGTGGCTTTTTACGCCGCTGACAGCGGTGTTGAAAAAGTCCTTTATTACGACAGGCAAGTTATACCGAGCGGCGCAACGATAGGATTGTGTTCGATTTCCACTAATTGTCTTACGAGCGGTTCTGGCGACCATAGTATTTATTGTAACAATTCACCTTCGACAATATATAGTGACACTTCAAATACTTTGTATGATTCAAGCCGTGAAGATTCGTCAAAAGGTTGCGATCCAGCAACCTGCGATGATTGTCAGATTTCTTTTAGCACCACTATGGATGATGGAATAACCTATATTACTACAGCTGAAATTTATCCTTCAACGGGTGGCGGATCTATTTTTGAAATTAAATCTAAAGGAGATTTTGAAGGAGTTGAAAGGCAGATCCAAGTAAATGAAACGCATTAAATTATCAAATATATGCCGATAGTTGTTTTTTGTCTTACATTAGTGTAGGAAAATAATATGGACAAGAAAAAAGCAGAGATAAGAATAAAAAAGCTTAAAGAGACCATAAACCACCACAGGTATCTTTATCATGTTTTAGATAAGCAGGAGATTTCTGAAGCTGCCTTGGATTCTCTGAAAAAAGAGCTCTTTGATTTAGAACAAGAGTATCCGGACTTGATAACTTTTGATTCTCCAACACAAAGAGTCGGAGGGAGACCTTTAAAGGAATTCAAAAAAGTTAATCATGATCAAAGAATGCTCTCCTTCAATGATGCGTTTTCTAAAGAAGACATGGAAGATTGGCATGAAAGGTTTATGAAGCTTTTATCTGGTGAAGAAAAAAATAAAGTTGATTATTATTGTGAATTGAAAATTGATGGTTTGGCGATTGAATTGGAATATAAAGATGGATTTTTTCAGAAAGGGTCAACAAGGGGCGACGGAAATATCGGAGAAGATATTACAGAAAACTTAAAGACCGTAGATGCCGTACCGTTAAGTTTGAAAATTGAAAATTGTAAAATGAAAATTCCAGCGAAGCTGGTGGTTCGGGGTGAAGTTTTTATAACCAAAAAAGAATTTGCAAGAATGAATAAAGAGCAGAAAGAAAAAGGTTTGCCGGTTTATGCAAATCCAAGAAACATTGCTGCAGGATCGGTAAGACAATTAAACTCAAAAATTACGGCCGGCAGAAAACTGGATTCTTTTGCTTATGAGTTGATGACTGATTTGGGACAAGTTACCCACGAAGACAAGCATAAAATATTAAAAAATCTGGGATTTAAAACAAACAAGCATAATAAATATTGCAAATCTTTGGATGAAGTTATACAATTTCGCGAACACTGGAAAAAAGAAAGAGAAAAATTAGATTATGAAATTGATGGAGTTGTTGTTTTAATAAACAACAATGAAATTTTTGAGAAATTAGGAGTTGTTGGCAAGGCTCCAAGAGCGGGAATTGCCTATAAATTTCCTCAGGCAGAGGCAACTACAAAAGTTTTAGATATAAAGGTTCAGGTTGGCAGAACTGGCGCCATGACGCCGGTTGCAGTTTTGGAGCCTGTTCAGGTTACAGGAATTACGATAACCCGCGCCACTTTGCACAATGAAGATGAAATAAAAAGACTGGGACTAAAAATCGGAGACACTGTTGTTGTGGGTCGCGCCGGAGACGTTATACCTGACATTATAAAAGTTTTGCCGGAATTGAGAACCGGCAAAGAAAGGAATTTTAAAATGCCCGAAAAATGTTCTTCATGCGGAACAAAACTGGTAAAACTAGAAGGCGACGTGATTTTGCGATGCCCAAATAAAAATTGTTTTGCCCAGAAAAGAAGAAATTTTTATCATTTTGTTTCAAGGACCGCTTTTAATATTGATGGTTTGGGTCCAAAAATTATTGATAGATTATTAGACGAAGGATTGGTGCAAGACCCAAGTGATTTGTTTGAGTTGGAAGAGGGTGATGTAAAAAATCTGGAAAGATTTGCGGAAAAATCGGCGGAAAATTTGATAAAATCAATTCAGGAAAGAAAAGAAATTACTTTGGCGAAATTTATTTATGCTTTGGGAATCAGAAATATCGGCGAAGAAACGGCGATTGATTTAGCAAAAAACTTTGGTTCAATAAAAAAAATAAAAGAGGCAAAATTGGAGGATTTTGATTCGATTTCAAATATAGGTCCGGTTGTTTCAAGATCAGTCTATGAATGGTTACAGGACAAGGAAAGCATTAAATTTGTTGAGAGATTGGAAAAGAAAGTTGAGATACTGAACCCTAAACCCTATACCCTAAACCCTAATGTTGTCGGCAAAAGTTTTGTGTTAACGGGTGGCCTGGAAACAATGACAAGAGATGAGGCAAAACAGAAAATCAGGGAATTAGGAGGAAGTATTTCTGAATCAATTTCTTCTAAAATCAGCTATATTGTGGTAGGTTCAGAGCCGGGATCTAAAGCCGATAAGGCCAAAAAATTAGGGGTGAAAATTATCGACGAAAAAACATTTTTAAAAATGTTGTAAAAAAGTCCCGATAATTAAATTTTGAAATTTAATTATCGAGGATCCTCGATGCACGGCTAGCCGGCATCGGGAAATTTATAGATTTAATAAAATGAGTACAGATTTAAAAGATACATATTTTGTAGCTGTGAAAGTTTTTCTTAAAAAAGACGGGAGATTATTGATATTGAAAGATAATTTTGGGGTTTGGGATTTACCCGGCGGAAGAATTAAGAAAGACGAATTCGAGACTTCTTTAAATCAAATTATAAAGAGAAAGATGTCTGAAGAATTAGGCAAAGATATTAGATATAGTATTGGCAATCCGGTTGTTTTTATGAGACATGAAAGGGTGGAACATGCTTTAGGAAATCCTGTTGTCAGAATATTCGCCATTGGCTACGAAGGAAATTTAGAAAGCGGAAAAATTAAACTTTCTGAAAGGCATACTGAATTACTATGGGTTGATCCGACAAATTTTAAACCGGAAGAATATTTTGAAGGGGGATGGTTAAAAGGGGTAAAAGAATACTTAAATCTTATAAAATAATTATATGACAGAAAAAATTTTAAGACCAGAGAATTTACCTATTCAAGAAGAAAAAAAGGATGCTACGGAGAGATTCGAAATATATGAACAAGGATCTTTGAAAGAGATCGCAAGAAATAAATTAAGACAAGAGCATCATTTTCGTCTTGCAGACGAGGCACATGAGTCTGGAGATAAAAGGAAAGAAATAGTTCTTTTCTTTGAAAATACTAAAGAATTGTTACGCAGAGATTATGATATTGATAATTTTAGTAATATAGAGGCAATAAGATTACGTAAGATTGTGGGAGAGTTTTTAGAGCAAGAAAGGGCAGGGGTCAAATTAAAAGAAAAAGGAGAGATTCAGAGTGGATCTATGATTGAAACAGAACACGAATCTATTGCGAAGTGGTTTTTAGATATGTATGGTATAAATGTGCGCGACATCCCTAAAGTGTTTTTCATAATCGATTATACTAATAGAAAAGCTTATGATTATCAGTCCGACGAAAAAGATAAGGCTGTGAATAAAATGGAAGATCTGAGAAAACAAGGCTATGCTGCTTCTATTTATTCGAAAGTACCAGATGATTTTAAAGAATACTTGCGAAGATTAAGAGAAGGCGCGCATAAACCATAAAAAATGAATTTTTTTTCCCAGATTAACAGCCATTTATCTATTTTTTCAATGAAGGGTGCGAGTTAAATTCAGAGGTCATAATTACTTTTGATGAGTATTTTTTCAAATCAAATCAAGAAGTTGGATTGGGGAATAATAATTCCAGCGGTGTTGCTGGTTTGTTTTGGTTTAGTTGCCATTTATAGCACTTGCGTGGCTAAAAATAATTTTTCGAATCTGGAAAAACAGATTATTTTTTTTGTTGTCGGATTTTTAATAATGATTGCCGTAAGTTTTTTTGATTACAGAATTTTAAGAAATAATTCCTACCTGATTTTAATTTTGTACGGGATATGCTTGTTGCTTTTAGCCGGGCTTCATTTTTTTGCTCCTGTAATACGTGGCACAAGAGGGTGGTATAAAATAGGACTTTTATCTTTAGACCCGATTGAACCGACAAAAATTGTTTTGGTGGTCTTGCTGGCAAAATATTTTTCGATGAGGCACGTTGAAATGTATAAATTTAGAAACATTATTTTTTCCGGCCTTTATGTTTTATTGCCAGCTGCTCTGGTTTTTATAAAGCCGGATTTGGGAGGAACTATGGTTTTACTGTTAATATGGCTGGGTATTTTGCTTGTATCGGGCATTAAAATAAACCATTTTTTAATTCTTTCTCTGTGTTTTTTGCTTGTAGCCGGAATCGCTTGGAATTTTTTACTGAAAGATTACCAAAAGCAAAGGATTACATCTTTTTTGTTTCCCTATGATTATCTTGGAGCTTCATGGTCGCAAAATCAGACAAAAATTTCAATCGGGTCCGGGCAAATTTTTGGTGAAGGTTTGGCTAAGGGAAGCCAAGTGCAATATGGATTTTTACCAGAGCCTCATACGGATTTTATTATTTCAGTAATAGCCGAGGATTGGGGAATGATAGGAGTTTTAGCGCTGTTTATTGTCTACGGATTTTTGGTCTGGCGAGTTTTGAAAATCGCCATTGAATCTAAATCTAATTTTCCCCGTCTTTTCGCTTCTGGTTTCGCGATTGTTTTGACAGTGCAATTTTTTATTAACATAGGAATGAATCTTTCTTTATTGCCCGTTGTGGGAATTTATTTGCCTTTTATAAGTTATGGCGGTTCGGGTTTAATCGGTAATTTTGTTTCCTTGGGAATCCTCCAAAGCATAAAATTGCGGAAATAATATTGTGCGTAAATATTGACATCTAAATTAGAGATATGTCATAATAAAAGTAGTTCACCGAGAGTTTTGTTATTCTCGGTTTTGTCAACTAATTACTGATTTTAGAAACCAGAAAGGAAATGAGAAAAATGAAAAACACGATTATAATTTTTGTGGCAGTATTGTTTTTTGGCGTGAATTACAAGATGGTAGCCGGCACATGGACCGCGCTTGATGTGCCAGGAGCAGTCCAAACAGAGGTGTATGGCATTTCGGGCAGCAATATTGTTGGTAATTATCGTCCCGCGTCTGAGCCTGTAAATTACTACGGTTTTTTTTATAATAATGGGAATTGGACACAATTTAACCCCTGGCTGTATGGCATTTCGGGCAGCAATATTGTTGGCTTGGTGCCAAACACACTGTACGGTGCTCTATATGATTGGAAAACATGGACAGATCTCAATGTTCCCGGAGCAATTGCTACATATCCAAGCGGAATTTCAGGCGATAAAATTGTTGGTTACTATCAACAGAATGCTAGTTCTTCCGGCGAATTCAGTTTTCTTAAAGACGGCACAAATTATATTACCAACCTTAGCATGCCTAATGCATTGTCTACAGTGGCTATTGGCATTGATGGCAGTAATATTGTTGGGGCGTATTTTGGATGTAATGTCGTATACGGTTTTCTTTATAATATGAATAGCGCAAGTTGCACTACTTTTTCCGCGCCATGGGTGACAAATGACCCGTTACCGTTTGGCATTTGGTGTGAAACGATGGCATATGGCATTTCGGGCACTAATATAGTCGGCGTTTATTATAATACTACTGACTATATCTCTCACGGTTTTCTCCTTAGCGGGACAAAGAATTGGACTTCGCTTGACGCGCCAGGGGCTAAAAATGGCACATCGGTGCGCGGAATCTCGGGCGATAAAATTGTTGGTTATTATGTGGATGCCAACACGAATCATCACGGCTTTATCTACACGATTTCTGCGCCGGCAGTTCCTGCAGTAGCCTCAAAAATAAATATTTCCAACAAGACAGTCACGGTGTCATTCAATGGCGTTCCCGGAAATATTTATGGCGTGGAGTCTACAACTAACTTTGTCCACTGGAGTCCCGTTGCGCCAGTCGTAGTTAGTTCAAATAGTGTCGGAGTATACTCCGAACACGTTTCTGGTTCTAATCGATATTACAGATTAGTGTCCGATTAAATATCAGCTACAAACGAAATTATAAAGCGCCTTGCTCTTTCGCAGGCGTTCTTTTTTTATTTTTTAAAAGTATTGTTATAACATATTCAACTACCGCATACAAACTATTGACTCTTCACCCGAATTTTCTTGAAAATTAGGGTGAAAGGGTTGACATTCTTTTAGAAAAGGAATAAGATATAT
>Ga0182027_10000406_pt1 | contig 74103 bp, 70 predicted proteins | sample 712E1DmetaG_FD_121300 | JGI IMG/M metagenome (GOLD analysis project Ga0182027, IMG submission 121300) | Permafrost microbial communities from Stordalen Mire, Sweden - 712E1D metaG (Illumina Assembly) | ecosystem: Environmental > Terrestrial > Soil > Wetlands > Permafrost | place: Sweden...
CGATTCCAGACTGGTTCTTGCGGTCGCCACTTCACTGGTACGAGAACGGCCGATCTTTTCACGTTCTTCAAGCTCTTTGATGCGTTTTTCTAAAAGTTCATGGATCTCCCGTGTGATCTCGATCTCTTTTTGGTATCGAAGAACACCATAAAAAGCTGCGGCCACGTCTTGGTAAAGGAGCTCCTTGGCCCGGATCCAGGTATCCTTTTGTTGCTGCTTGAAACTTCCGGCGCCCGTGATCGCGCCAACTGCTTTAAAACCTCGGAAAAGGGGTTGCGCGATCGTGAATTGGCGTTGCTGGATATTCGGGTTGATTATGGTGCCACCGCTTGCGACCAATCCTGGATTATTCTGCCTTTCACGGGTCATGACAAAATCAACCTCCGGAAGCGCTTCGCTTGCCGCGATGAACATCTGGGCATTGGCGCGGGCTATAGCTTCTCGTTGGATCGCGACGGTGTTGCTGACATCAAGAGCGAGTTTGAAGCAATCTTCCAAAGTTAGCGGGAGTCCTTCGGACTGCGGGTAAGGTGCGACAGAATTTTGTTGCGTTGCGGTATCTTCGGCATGGGCCATAGGGCCAGTTAACCAACAAAGAGAAAAACTCAAAAAGAAAGAGGCGATCCGTAAAAGAAGACTATTTCTCATTTTTGGACCTCATTAGGAAATTATCCATGACTTTTGAGATCGTCGAGTAGAAACGGCTGATAATGTGATGCTCTTTTCCGTCGAACTGATCATAGGCCTTCAGGAGGAGGCCGAGGCTTTGCCCTTGGATCGCGGTGATGATATTTTCCCCTTTGGGAAGAATCTCAAGGAGGATGACGCGCCGGTCTTGAGCGTGAGGCGTGCGTCTCAGGTATTTTTTCTTTTCAAGCCGGTCGACGAGGTTGGTGACGGCGGGTTTTGTAATCTCAAGATGGTTGCTGATCTCAGTCATGGAAACGGTGCCGAGCGGCATGAGTTGGTAGAGCAACACGTACTGAGGGAGCGTCAAGTCGACCCGGTTAAGCATTTGGGCGTACATGCGGGAGAACTTCGGCTGGAGTTCTCGAAAGTTTGCTGCAAAGGTCTCTCGCTCGTTCACAACTTAAGGCTCCCGGCCGGCTAAATGGTTAATACAATTAACTATCAACATATTGAATTATATAGACCCGCGGCCGGAAACGCAAGAAACAAAACGAGATTTTTTAGCGCGCCGCTAGAGCTTTGTCCGAAATCCGAGTCTTATCGAGGGGAATCGCTAGGAAAAAAGGTGGGCCGCCAGAATGCCGTTTAAAATGAATTGGACCGCGATCGCGGCGAGGATGAGACCCATGAGACGCCCCAGGATCTTGAGGGCGATCCCGCTGAGTATTTTGGATCGAATGGCAACGATCCAGAGGATCAGGAGTGTGAGCATGGAGACCAGGGCGATATTTCCTGCCAGGATCACATGCTGGGCGAATGTTTCCGCTTTATTTGCCAGGAGAATGACCGCCGTGATAGCGCCCGGTCCGGCGAGCATAGGGATGGCCAGGGGGGTAATGGCGACATCGTGTTTATCGATGCCTTCGGCCGTTTCTTCCTGAGTTTCCTTGATGGCCGTGCGCCGGGCCTGCAACATGTCCAGGGCCACCAGGAGAAGCACAATGCCTCCGGCGATCTCAAAAGCCGGAAGCGTGATCCCGAACGCCGAGAGAAGGCGTTGCCCGAAGAAGAAGCTCATGATCAGGATACCGAACGTGACAAGCGAGGCAAGTTGGGCCATGCGGACCCGCTCCGGGTTCGTGTTTTGGCGGGTCATGGCCAGAAAGGCGGGGATGAGCCCCACCGGGTCCACGATGACAAAAAGGGATGTGAAGGAAAGGATCGCGAAATCGAAGGATTTCATCATGGCCTTAAAGCATCGGCAAAAGAGGGTGACGCCTTTATCAGATGAACGAAAATCCTGGGGTTGGAAGATGAAGAAAATGTAATCTTAGCTTCATACTTCCGTAATGTCGAAAAAGTTATCATTCAGGTGTAGGTTGGAGATCGGCGTTGACGTTTTAATGACGCAAGCGAACGATCAAAAATGGAAAAGTCAAAAAAGGTTCAACAAAGGAGAAACACAATGAAAAAGTTATCACTGGTGGTGCTTATGTTGTTGGTTGCGGGAACGGCTGCTTATGCTGCACTGCCCGCTAAGCGCGTGGAATGCAACGTGAATGGAAAAGTGAAGATGGTCAAGACTGTTGATGCCTGCAAAACATTAGGCGGCACGGTGGTTGAAGCGAAGAAAGTATCCTAAAAAAAGTCCCGGCAGTTCTCGGGGACGGTACTTTGCAGAGAGAGTCGCCTCAAAAGGGCGGCTCTTTTTGTTTTTGGATCCGGATCCTGGGTGTCGTGCCCGGTCTGTCGTAGCGAACGTTCCTTTGTGCTTTCCACGGGGTTTGGTGGTAAAATTCACGGGCTTGGAAATGCGATCTTGTCTTTTGAAACGGTTCACCCCGAGAGGTTTTGATGCGTATCCTTTTGGCCGAAGATGACAGCCGTGTTGCCAGTTTTGTCCGCCGTGGTTTACGTGAAGAACAATATGCTGTGGATATGGCCGCGGATGGCGAGAAAGCGCTTTTTATGGCCCAGACCGTCGAATATGACCTTATCATTTTAGATCTCATGTTGCCAAAAAAGGATGGGATGGATGTTTTGCGGACACTTCGCGGGGCGAAGTGCGGCACGCCAGTCCTGATCCTGACCGCGAAGGACAAGCCTAAGGATAAAGTGGAAGGGTTGAATGCGGGGGCGGATGATTATCTGACCAAACCGTTCGGTTTCGAGGAACTCCTGGCCCGGGTCCGGGCGCTGCTCAGGCGCCGCGGAGACATGGTCCCGACCGTGCTTGCCGCGGCCGATCTCGAGATGAATACCCTAAAACACCGGGTGTGTCGCGGAAAGCGGGACCTGGATCTTACGAACCGGGAGTATGACCTCCTTGAGTTTTTCCTGCGCCATCCCAACGAGATCGTGACGCGAACCCAACTTTCCGAACATGTATGGGAGGCGGATTTTGATACGTTCTCCAATGTCATCGACGTGCATATCGCGCGTTTACGGCAAAAGATCAACGACGGTTTTTCGCTAAAGCTTCTGGACACCGTGCGCGGTAAAGGCTACATCCTCCAGATCCCCGAAATCGAATGATCCGCTCCATCCGTTTTTCCCTGACCCTCTGGTATGCCGCGATCCTGATCGTAATCCTTTCTCTCTTCGGGGGGGTGCTCTACACCAATGTCCGGTTCAACCTCGCCCGGGACGTCGACCGGTTATTGATTTCCGAAGCGGACGGGATCGGGGACGCCATCGCCTCCTTTGGGAAAGCTGAGCTTGAGGCCAAAAATCCCGGCATTTCCTCTCAGGACAAGATCACAGGAATTTTTACGGAAAATATCGGCCGCGGAGAACTCCCGGCGCTTGTCCGCCGATGGGCCGAAGTGACGGAGGAGTTGGATACCGTTCGCCCCATTCGCATTATCTCCACAAAAGGCGAGACACTGGCTTTTTCTCCAAGCCTTTCGAATTGGCTGATTCCCGTCAATGCCCGGGTCCTTCACGATGCCGGTGCGGGAAAGACGCGCTATGAGACCTACTATGTTGCTGACGGCCACCGAGTACGCATCGTGACGTATCCGATTCTTGAAAAGAGCCGCTCGCTTTATTTTGTGCAGGTCGTGACATCGCTTCTCCAGACGGATGCTTCGCTCGAGCGTTTGAGAAGCTGGTTGCTTTGGCTGATCCCGTCGACTGCGATCCTGGCCAGCCTGATCGGATGGTTTTTGGCAAGTCTTGCGCTCCGTCCCGTCGGAAAAATGATCCACGAGGCCCGGCAGATGAGTGAGTCGCGGCTCCATCAGCGCATCGAGGTTCCGAAAACCGGGGATGAATTGCAGGAATTGGGTCAGACCTTCAATGAGATGCTGGATCGTTTTGAGCGCGGCTTTAAAAGGTTGCGTCAGTTTAGCGCCGCGGCCTCCCATGAACTTCGCACGCCCCTGACCGTGATGAAGGGTGAAATAGAACTCGTCTTGCGTAAGGCGAGGACCGACGAGGAATATCAAAGGGTGCTTTGGAATCAACTCCATGTGGTCAATGACATGGCGCATGTGGTGGAGCAGCTTTTGGCCGTGGCTCACGCGGAGGACGGAGAGTTGGCGGTCCAATGGGAGACTCTGGAGTTGGGTGATTTGATCCGCTCCGTGGCGCGCGGTTATGAATCCATGGCGTTAGAAAAAAATCTCTCGCTCCGAGTTTTGACTGCGGAGCCTGTCCGAGTCCAGGGAGAACGAAGCCTTTTGGAGCGTCTCATCGCGAACCTTCTTGAAAACGCGATCAAATACACTCCGTCCGGAGGTCAGGTAACGCTTGAGGCAGTCCTTCGCGAGGGGCAGTCCCTTCTGATCGTGAGCGATACGGGGAAGGGGATCCCGGCGGAAGAGTTGCCGAAGATATTCGATAAATTTTTTAGTCATAAGCATTCTCCGGAAGGGATTCCCTCCACGGGAATCGGATTGGGCCTCTGCCGCTGGATCGCCGAAGTCCACAAAGGAAAGATCGAAGTCGCAAGCATGCCGAGCCATGGCGCCCAGTTTACCGTTTCTCTTCCCGCCGCCGTTGTTTAATCCTACTTTCACAGCTTTATGCCGCCAGCGCCTTATGGCATAATGGGGCGTTATGAAAATCCTGCGGAAGATCCTGTTTTATCTTTTTCTCACGGCCTATCTTATTTTGTGCCCGCTCATTATTCTCTATGCGCTGGGCTATATCTTCACACCCAAGGTCGAAGAAGGGTTCGCCAAGACAGGACTAGTCCATATCGAGACACTTCCCGCGAGTGCTCCTATTTCGATCGGGAACCGGCGCTACACGGAAAAGACGCCGGCCACGATCCGGAACCTTCTTTCAGGGCGGTATGATGTGAAGGTTCTTTTGCCCCGGTACCGGCCTTGGGAGCGGAAAGTGGAAGTGGAGCCGGGGAAGGCCGTCAATTTTGAAAAAATTTTGCTGATGCCGCAGAAGCTCAAGATCCAGACACTCATCGCCTCGACGTTCCAGGACCTTTGGCCCGTTCCCAAAACGCGTTATCTTGTTCTCAAGGGTGGCGAGACCCTCGGGGATCTCAAGATCTTCGAATGGAGAAATGGAACGGTCCGTTCAATGCTTCCGGAGGGGTCTCCTTTTATGGCGGCTCGATGCGTCAGGATCTTTACGGTCAAAGGAAGCTCTTTTGTGCTGATCCAGGCGAAGGCCCCCAGCGGTATGAAATTTCTGGGATGTCAGCTTGATAAAGACAAGCCAGAAGTGGAGGACCTGTCGGTCCTTTTTGAGAAAGGGGAGCCTCAAGAAGTCTTATGGGAAGGAAGCCGTCCCGATTATCTTTTCGCGCGTTACGGACAGGACCTGTCGCGATTCGACCTTGAGAAAATGTCGGCGCTCCCGGATTTTCTCACAAAGATCCGGGGTTTCGGGCTTTTTAAAGGCAAGGTTTATGCCCTTTGCGGGTCCTTGATTGTTCGTTTGGGTTCCAACGCCAAAAGAGGGGAAGAGGCCCTGGTGGAAAAAGGTATTTTTCTTGAAAACCTTTTCAGGGGCGATGAGAAATATCAGATCGATTTTATTTCAAATAATAAGATCTGTTTCCTCGGAGAGCGCGGGGAGTTTTTTTCGAACGTGTTGCCTTACCGTTTCGTGGACGGAGGGGTGAGTGGTTATCAGACCGATTCGGACAGCCGGAAGGTCGCGTTGTGGCAGAAGGAGCGGGTCGGGGTGCTGGATTTTGAAAGACCGGAACACAAAAAAGAGTTTTTTGAACGCGGGCCCGAGATCGATTGGGTTTTTGAGAAAGGGAAGAGTATTCGCCAGGCTTATTTTGTTTATGATGCCGCTTATCTCCTGTTTTGCGACGAGGATAAAATATTTCTCGCCCGGGTCGGGGAACGGGATATTCCGCCGGAGAAGCTCGTCCGGGTCCGGGAGCAAAGCGGTTTCTTTTATTCCGAGAAGACCGGAAAACTTTATTATCTGGAACCCTCCCGGGGCGAGTTTGTGGCCGCGGATATTCTTCCGGAAGGGATCACTTTTTCCGGTGTGATCAGCGAGCTGGAAAAAGGGACACAAGAGGTTCTCCCATGAGCTTTGTGTACTCTCATCACGGATTGAACAAGCGAGAAGCCTTCTTGCAGCGTTTTTTCGAAACGCTTCCGGGCCTGACCAGTTGGACCCTGATCCTGGGGCTGGTGGCGCTTTCGGTCTGGATGCCTCTGGTCGCCGCGATCGTCGTCATCGCTTTTATGTTAGCCTGGGTCCTGAGGCTTTTTTATCTGACGATCTTTCTCTTTCTTTCTTATGTCAGGCTTTCGATCGAGAAGGAAACCGATTGGCTCGGACGTATCCGCGGCATGGACCGGTTCAAGGATTATCTTGAGGAAACCCGCAAAGCGCGTCGCGAGAAAGACTGGTTCAAACGGATCTCTCATTGGGCGCACCGGAAAGATATGGAGCAGTTGAGTCATGCAGGGAATATTGCGCCGCGTTCCTCGGAGATTTTTCATCTAGTCGTGGTTCCCGTGGTGAAAGAATCTCCGCTGGTGGTGGAAGCGAACATTTTGAGCATTGCCCATAATAAGGCTTTTTTGCGGCAGACGATCATTGTGCTTGCGGTGGAAGGAAGGGCCGAGCAATCCGTGAAAGAAGGGATGACACAGATCGCAAACCAGTATCGTGACCAGTTTATGGAGTTCCTTGTGGTGGAACATCCGGACGGTCTTCCCGGCGAAGCGCGCGTAAAAGGCGCTAACACAAGTTATGCCGCGAGGACCGCAGCAAAATTTTTTGAAGAGAAAAAGATCCCATTCGAGAATGTGATCGTCTCTTGCTTTGACGCGGATACGGTGGTGGGCCCCGACTACTTCGCCTGTCTGACCTATTGCTTTATGAATTGTCTCGACCGGCACCGGGCGAGTTTCCAGCCTATCCCTGTTTTTCATAACAATATTTGGGACGTTCCCGGGTTCGCCCGCGTGATCGAGACCGGCTCTTCTTTTTTTCAGCTGATCGAGACTACGGACCCGGAAAGGCTCGTGACGTTCTCAAGCCACAGCATGAGTTTTAAGGCGCTTGTGGACGTGGGGTATTGGTCCGCGGATATGATCTCGGAAGATTCAGGGATCTTTTGGAAATCTTACATTCATTTCGACGGACAATATCAAGTCGTTCCCATGCCGGTGACTTTATCCATGGACATTGTGGCCGCGGGTTCTTGGTGGGGAAGCGTGGTGAGCCTCTACAAGCAAAAGAGGCGTTGGGCATGGGGCGTGGAGAATTTCCCGCTGGTGATGCGCGGGTTCCTTGCAAATAAGAAAATATCCTTTTACAACAAGCTCCGGCATGGCTTTAAGCTTTTTGAGGGCCAGGTCACTTGGGCAGCCCTGCCGTTCTTGCTGACTTTTGTCGGATGGCTTCCCGCGATCTCCGCAGGCAACGAATTTTCGAGCACCGTCCTCTACTATAACGCCGGCCGGTTCACCCAGGCCATCTTCGGACTCTCCACGATCGCTCTTTTGGGGACCATTATCATGAGTCTCCGGCTCCTGCCCGAGAAGAAGAAAAAATTCTCATTTTTTTGGAATCTGGTCCATGGATTAGAGTGGTTTCTCGTCCCCTTCATTCTTGTTTTTCTGAGCGCGATGCCCGCTTTGGATGCCCAGACAAGGCTTATGCTCAATAAGAGAATGGAATTCTGGGTTTCAGACAAGAGAAAGATCTGAACCTCCACATCTCTTTTGATTTCAATGAGTTGTGACTTTTTTGTCCTTTTTGTCTCAATCAAATCCCGCTGCAAATGAGATCGGGAAAATGGATTTTGTTCATTTGACAGGGAATTTTTTCCGGCGTACACTTTCTGCAGAAGTCGATGACAACAGTGAGGTGAAGCCCGAAATAAGCCCCAAGTTTTGAAGGGTAGCATCGGAGGGATTGAGCCCCTCGGATGACGTGGAAGATCAGTAAAAGACGTCTTTGGTTTTGAGTGATGGCCTGCCGAGGCAGGGTGTTGCTTGGGACTAAAAGACGTTTTTTTATACCCATTCGAAGTTCGGAGGAAGTGCTCGAGTGATGGCGCAGTCCTGATTCTCATTTATTAAAAATAAAACAGGTAATCAGGGCAGTCCAAGTCGGCCACTCTTGAAAAGAAACAAGAGACTTGGGCTGCGCCGCGAAAAATGCGAAGCAAAGGAGATCCAAGAATATGAAGAACATCGCGATTTTGTTAGTGGTGATATTGCTTTGCCCGGCTTTTGCATTTGCCGTGGAACAACAGAAACCTGTTGCGGCCGATGAAACCGTTGCAATTGCGGAAGACGCGACGACCGGTGATGTTGTGGGCGAAGCTGTTGAAACGGATGAGTTTTCCGCTCCGGAGACGGCCAAGGACATCAAGGCCGAAGCCAAGGAGGAAGTCAAGGAAGTGAACGCTGAAGCAAAGGAAGACGTTCAAGACATCAAAGCCGAAGAAAAGGAAGTTTTGAAAGAAGCAAAGATGTAAGACTTGCTTCCTGTCCGTGAGGACAGGGGCATGATCGCCTAATACCCCAGGTGCTGGGGAACGGGAGAAAAGAAAAGGTGAACCTGGCTCCTTGAAGGAGCGGGGGGCTAATCTGCGGTCCGAATCAAGAACTAAACTAATCCCGTCGGCGTTGCAGATTGTTTTTATTTAGGATAGAATCACGCAAGAAGGCCGGCCCTTCGGGGCCGGCCTTCTTGGTCTATGACGCATGGAGTGGTGAACCGTCAGGCTGCAAAGCCAGGGTTTCAATGAATAACGTCCTTTCTTGGTCCGTTTTCGGCGTAGTGGTCCTTGTGATGCTCGCATTGGATCTCGGCGTTTTTCACCAGCGAGAACACGAAGTGAAGATGAAAGAGGCGCTCATTTGGAGCGGGATCTGGATCGTCGTTGCGCTTCTTTTCAACTGGGGGGTTTACTTATTCAAGGGTAAGGAGCTTGCGATGCAGTTTCTTGCCGGCTATGTCCTGGAACGAACCCTGAGTTTTGATAATCTTTTCGTTTTCCTGCTGGTTTTCAACTATTTTAAACTCCCAAGCATCCATCATCACAGGGTCCTTTTCTGGGGGATCTTCGGGGCGCTCATCTTTCGGGCCCTTTTTATTGCTTGCGGGATCGGACTGCTGCACTATTTCAATTGGACGATCTATGTATTTGGAGCCATTCTTGTCTGGACCGGAGCCAAACTCGCCACGGAAAAAGACGCCAAGGTGGAGCCTGAGAAGAACATTTTTCTAAAAGGGTTCAAGCGGGTCATGCCGGTGACGACTCAATATGATCACGGAAAGTTTTTTACGTGGATCAACGGAGCTTTCTTCGCGACGCCGCTCATGGTGATTCTTGTGGTGATCGAATCAACGGACGTATTTTTCGCGGTAGATTCGATTCCCGCGGTGCTGGCGATCTCGCGGGACCCTTTCATCGTGTACACGTCAAATGTCTTCGCCATCCTGGGACTTCGCGCGCTTTATTTCGTCATTGCGGAACTGATGCGGCTTTTCCACCATTTGCATTACGGTCTTTCGCTCATCCTGGTTTTGATCGGGATCAAGATGCTGATCGTTTCTTTCTGTCACGTCCCGACGTCAATCGCGCTGGGCGCGATATTATTTATTCTGGCGGCATCGGTCGTTGCGTCTATCATTTGGCCTCAAAAATCGGGGGAGTGCAAAAACGGTTAAGTCCCCCAATCTTTCGATAATGTCGGCGATTGCGTCGGGAGGGTGATGGATATTTTCGAATCCTATGAGGTGAGCCAATTATAAAAAAAGCGCCCCGTCGTTACCAAAGACGAGGCGCTTTTTTTATTGGTGCTTACTGCAAGACCACCGCTTTTGCTTCTGCCGCCGGGGTCGCCAGCCTCGGGATCCGCATCCTGTAAAAAGACCTCCAGACGAAGAACAGACCTGTAATGAAAAAGACCGCTCCGCTCATGCGGGTCGTTGCCGGGTTCATCTTGATCGCGATCTCGACGGCAAGCATGCCGAAGAGCGTCGAGAACTTGATGATCGGGTTGAGGGACACGGAGGTGGTATCCTTAAAAGGATCTCCCACCGTGTCACCAATGACCGTTGCGGCATGAAGTGGGGTGTTCTTCTCTCCCAAATCGACCTCAACAACTTTCTTTGCGTTGTCCCACGAGCCGCCCGCATTGGCCATGAACATAGCCTGGAAAAGTCCGAAGGTGGCGATGGCGATGAGGTAGGCGATAAAGAAATAAGGGTCGAACATCGCAAAGGCGAGTGTGAGCATGAGCAGCCCGAGGAAAATATTCCACATCCCTTTTTGAGCGTACTCGGTACAGATCTGCACGACCTTGATTGAATCCGCTCGATCGGCCTCCTTCTTATCGAGATTCAAGTTTTTCTTGATGTATTCCACAGCGGAATAGGCCCCGGTGGCCACGGCTTGAATGGAAGCGCCGCAGAACCAGAAGATCACCGCGCCGCCGCACAGAATTCCCAAGAGGATCGGCGCGGCCGTGAGTGACAGTTTTGCGTTTAACAGCATCTCTCCGATATTCGCGGGAACCAGTCCGCCCGCCGCGGCGGCGATTGCGCCTGCCTGGAGGTGTTGCTGGAGAAGCAGGATGATCGAAAAGATCATGGTCGTCGCGCCGGCGACTGCCGTCCCGATCAGCACCGGTTTTGCGGTGGCTTTAAAAGTGTTGCCAGCCGAATCATTAGCTTCAAGGTAGTGCTTGCCCGTTTTGAAGTCGGGTTTGAAGCCGAAATCTTTTTCAATTTCTTTTTCGATCCCGGGGATCGACTCCGTCTGGGCCAATTCGAAGATCGATTGGGCGTTATCCGTCACCGGGCCGTAGGAATCCACCGCGATATTGACGGGGCCCATGCAAAGAAAACCGTAAGCTACGAGACCGAAGGCAAAAATCGAGGCGTGGGGCATGATGTTCTGGAGCCCCGTTCCCGAGATTAAGTAGGCCCCGAACATCAGAGCCGCAATGAGAATGCCCTTCCAGAAAGCCGAGAAGTATCCTGCCACGAGGCCCGAGAGGATCGTGAGCGATGCTCCGCCTTCGCGCGAAGCGGTGACGATCTCTTGAACATGCTTGGAATGGGAGGAAGTGAAGACCTTGGTGAATTCCGGAATGAGGTAAGCCGCGAGAGTTCCGCAGGCAATGATCGAAGCGAGTTTCCACCAGAGTGTATGATCGGGAAGATCGCCGACTAAAAGGTACGACATCCCGAACGAGGTGGAGATGCAGAGGGCTGAAGCGATCTTGATCAAACGTGTCAGCGGCTCCTCGAAATCAAATTCTTTCAAGTCCTTGTACTTACGTTCGGAGATGGCTTTGTTGATGAAGTACGAAACTCCCGACATGAAATCCATCAAAAAGCGCATGGCGAAGATCCAGACGATGAGCTTTGCTTGAAGCGAGGGATCTTTTACCGCGAGGGTGATGAACGAAATAAGTGCGACGCCGGTAACGCCGTAGGTCTCAAAACCGTCGGCGGTAGGTCCCACCGAGTCGCCGGCATTATCGCCCGTGCAGTCGGCGATGACGCCGGGATTGCGCGGATCGTCCTCTTTAACGTTAAAGACGATCTTCATAAGGTCCGAGCCGATGTCGGCGATCTTGGTGAAAATGCCGCCCGCGATCCTCAGAGCGCTCGCCGCTAACGATTCTCCGATGGCAAACCCCAAAAAGCAGTACCCGACGATGTCGCGTGGCACGAAGAGCAGGATGATCACCATCATCACCAGCTCGACGGAGATCAGAAAAAGACCGACAGACATCCCGGAGCGCATGGGGATATTGACCACATCCCAAGGCTTTCCGCGCAGGGAGGCGAACGCGGTTCTTGCGTTGGCATAAGTGTTAACGCGGATCCCATAATACGCCACCAAGGTAGACCCCGCCATACCCACGACCGAGAAAAAAAGGACCAATCCCAAGGTTGCTAGAGGCTCGTGCTTGAGTCCCATGAAGTAATAACTCATCGCACACGCAATGATCGCGAACAGGATCGTAAGGAACTTCACCTGCTGCTTAAGATAAGTCTGACAGGTTTGGAAGATCGTCTCCGCCACAGCGAGCATTGACTTGTGGGCGGGGAGAGCCTTCACATTAAAAAACTGGTAAAGGGATAAACCGACCGTTCCGAGGATCACCATGGCTCCGTAAAGGAGGATTTGGAAGCCCGAAAGACCGCCGAACATACTGAAGTGTCCCTCATGGAGATCCGGGATTTTCAGGTCCGCTTCGCTGGCCCATGCAGCGCCTTGCCACAGGCAAAGCATGCCTAGAAAAGAGAGTCGAGTAAAAAGTTTTTTCATATGTCTCCAGTTAAATTAATAACCCAAGTCTTGCAGATCTTCGGTGGAATGACCAAGAAACGCAGAGCCCAAGCTAATAACTATCTTTTATTGTTAAGGTTGAACTAGGTGCTTGAAGGATTTACATGCCGAATGGGCACTTATGATAGCGCAATGCCGGGAAAATGCCACCCAAATTTTAACCCAAATTTTAACGCCCAAATTTTAACGCCCTGATGATGCCATTCATTTTTAAGAGGGTTCATCAGGACTGCACTGATTTCCCGATTTAACTTTTTAATGAAAAATCAGGCGCAAACGGGAAAGCTGATATAGAAAAGGAGACAAATCCAATTTTCCTATAAAAGTTAAGAGGTCATTGGATCAGCCCTTGTCAGTCATTCAAGAAATGAAAAAAAGACAAGGACAGGCATCTATTGATTGTCTGGCTCCTTCTGCTATATTAGAAATCTCCTATGGCACTCATGATCAAACGGGTCGAAAGACCCCGTGAACTCAAATGGTATCACGCCGGCGCCATGCTCTATGGCGACTGGGGCACTTCGAAGGCCTACGTTCTCGGCATCGCTTTTGCCTTAGCCGGTCATGCTTCCTGGTTTTTCCTCGGACTCATGTCGCTTTTCATGGTGCTGATCGGGACTTGCTACATGACCATCTGTCGCATCTATCCGGATGGCGGCGGCGTTTATTCCTCGGTGAAACACCGTTCTCAAACTTTGGCCGTGATCGGCGCTCTTCTTCTGATCGCGGATTATGTTGTGACGGTTTCTTTGAGCGTGCTCGATGCTTTCCACTATTTCCACGTGCCGAATCCGGAGCTCTGGGCGATCGGAGCCATTATTTCGATCGGGGCCATCAATTGGGTTGGGCCTTCAAAGGGCGGGACCGTGGCCGCCGTGATCGCGTTTTTTGCTTCCTTGATTGCTTTGGTTCTTTTTGCTTTTACCGTGCCGAGCCTCTCGCATGTCCAACTTACGATGCCAGTAGGCGGGTTCATGAAGAACTGGCCGGTCTTTGTCGGGATCGTCCTGGCACTTTCGGGCGTTGAGGCGATTGCGAACATGACCGGCGTGATGGTGGAACCGGTCGCGAAAACTTCCCGGCGCGCGATCCTGCCCGTCCTGATCGAAGTATCACTCCTGACCTTTCTTCTTGGGATTGCCATGAACGCAATCCCTGGCCTCAAAGGGCACACGGAAGATATGCTGCGTGCTTTGGGCGTTTATTATATCGGGCCGTGGTTCGGGCAGGTCATTTCGATCGCGTTCGGTTTCCTTCTTTTGTCAGCGGGCAATACGGCCATTTCCGATCTGGTCAGCATCCAGTTCGTCATGACTAAGGACCGTGAACTGCCGCCGATCTTTTCGAAGCTCAACCGTTTCGGGATGCCGTGGCTCGCGTTGATCGTAGCGACGCTCTTACCGGTGATCGTCCTGATCGCGGAGAAGGATATCGTTCATCTGGCCGCGCTTTACGCGATCGGCGTGGTCGGCGCGATCGCGCTCAATCTCGGGACTTGTGCGACAAATTTTTCGATCCGGCTGAAACTTTGGGAACGTGTTCTTTTGACGGCGGGCGGGATTATCACGCTTTTTATCGAAGTGACGATCGCGATCCAGAAACACAACGCGCTTTTCTTTGCTCTGACCATTCTGGGGGTCGGCCTGGCTCTGCGTTATGCGGCCAAGATGATCGCGCCGGTCACGATGCCGGAGCTTGCTTCGGCCGTCAACTTGCTCACCGTGGCGGAGGCCAAAGAGCTCACCTCGCTTTACAAAAGTTCCGCATTGGTGGCCCTGAAGTCTTTTAATCCTATTCTCCTGGAAGAGGCCGCTTTGCATGTGAAGGCGATGGGCGAGAATTCAGTCTATTTGAGCTATGTGGAAGAGGCGCCTCCGTCGCCCGAGCTCCCCATTGAAATAGAACCGTCACGGGAATCCGTGGAGATACTCGCACAGGCTCAGGAAGCAATGGAGAAGCTCGGCATCACGGCGGTCCCGATCTGGCAGATCGGGGACAACCCCGGTCGGTTGATCGCACGCGCGGCTCAGGACCTCGACGTCAGAACCGTCGCGATTGGCGCCACAAAGCGCAGCGCTCTTATCAGTCTTTTGCGCGGCGACGTGCTGCGGACGTTGGCCCACAGCCTTCGCAAAGAGTGCCATTTATTGATTGTCGGCTAGCGCCTTTCGGGAGTATCCTATCTCCCTGGCTTTCACTGTTTTTGAACCGACGAATCCTTAGGAAAAAAACCATGAAAATCTTTAAGATCCCTGCTCTTCTTTTTACTCTGACGATCCTCTTTCCGGCGGTTCTGCGCGCGGAATGGTTCGACGGGGAGGTCCAGAAGATCGACCCCAAAGCCAAGACGATCACGCTGAGCGAGATCGATCCGATCACGGACACTGAAGAAAAAAAAGAGATCCTGATCGATAAGGCCACGGTTTTTTCGGGCGTCACTTCCCTCAAGGACATTCGCCAGAATGATAATGTTACGATCGAGGCAAAATATGATGAGCCGGCCGATGTCTGGAAAGCCATTTCCGTCGAGGTCGCCGAGGCCGGTGCGTGAGATCTCGGCCCGCTTACGGACCCCGGACGCGACGCAGAAAGATCTCTCAGGGATCCAGGCGTTTTCTTAATTTCGGCCTGCTGACCACCCCCGCCAAAAATATTTTCCATTCCAACTATCACCTCGGGCTTCTTAGCGGGATCATGCCGCGTATCCGAGTGGCGGGCGGGCGGCTGAAGATCCTCATGATGCCTACCACGCCGTACAAAAGTCTTGAGGAGATCCTCACCAAGAACGGACTCGACGGGCTTTTGATCCTGACTTGGCGATGGATCCATCCTTCGGTCGCGAAGCTCGTCGAAACTTCTCGCCACAAGCGCGTTCTCGTCGTGAACGACCCTGTTCCCGGGCTGAGAGTGAATAATCTCTACACGGATGTGAGCGCGGGCATGACGCAGGCGGTGGCGCATCTTGTGAAAAAAGGACGCCGGAAGATCGGGATGCTCCATGGGCCGGTGTCCGTCCCGTTCAAGATCGGCGCCAGGAAGATCCTCGTTCCTTTTATCGATACCCGCCTCAAGAAAAACGGATTTGTCAAAGCGCTCCAGGCGAAGCGTGTTCCGCTGAATCGAAAATGGATCAAGACCACAGGCGCGAATACCGAGAGTGAAGGTTTTCGCGTGATGAAAAAGTGGCTCAAGGAAAAGAATTTGCCGGAGGCGGTTCTGTGCGGGAACGACGATCTTGCGTTCGGCGTGCTGAAGGCGCTGAAAAAATCCGGGAAGCGTGTTCCCCGGGATGTCGCGGTCATCGGCTTCGATGACAACGAACGCGCGGAAGGTTTCACGCCTCCGCTCGCAACCATCCGCCAGCCGCTCACTCAAATGGGGAAGGATGCCGTGGAGATCCTGATCCGCCAGATCGAAGGTTCGGTCTCCCGGCCCATTTTAAAGCGCTATCTTCCTAAGCTGATCGTTCGTAAGACCACATAAATACCGGATGTTGGATGATGGATGCAGGATGACGTTTGTTATCCGCTTTCCTTTTTTCTCATTTCCACCTTTCATCCGATATCTCCATCATCCTGACGTTACTTCCCACATCAATGTTCGCCCCTGTATTGCCGTAAATGACCATGAGACTTTTAAAAGGAGAAACATGCTCATCACCATCATGGCAGTCATCATCGCGCTCGGGTATTTCTTTTACTCATTCAGGTTGTCCTGGATCAGAGCGTCTCTGAGATATCTGATAGGAGTGTTCTGTTTTTGGGCGGCGGTGTTCTTTGCCGGACCGTCCGTGAATCCGGAATTTGTACGTGTGGCTGGCATGATATTCCTGATTTTGTCGGGCGTGTTGCTCGGGACAGACATGCTGATCGCGCTGGTTTTGTGGTTTGGTGAGAGGCTTGGGAATATTTTCCATAAGACCCCTCAGCTCCCGCATTATCTTCTTGAGATCTGGTCGGCCATGGAGCGGATGGCGTCGCGTAAAGTAGGCGCCCTGATCATCCTCCAGCGCAAACAACCACTTTGCCCTTTCATGAAAGGAGGGATGCCGTTCGACGCGGAGATCAAATCCGAGATTCTCGTGCCGCTTTTTTTGACCTCCTCGCCGGTACATGACGGCGCGCTTGTGGTGCATAAGGGCCGCATGCAAACCGTGAAGGGGATCTTGCCCCTGGCGTCACTTTCCGATCTTTCTCCGAGTTTCGGAACACGGCACCGGGCGGCGATCGGGATCACGGAAAAAACCGACGCGATCGCGCTCGTGGTCTCCGAAGAACGCGGCCAGATCAGCGTCGCCTATCGCGGTTGTCTGGTTCACATTGCCGACCGCGCGGAATTCATGAAAACCTTGCAATGGGTCCTGAAGAACAAGAACATCCTTCGTCTCAAGAACGCGAGTTTCATTGTCACGACCAAAGTGCTGGACGACCTGACGTGAAGCGTTACATCCTAGCTCTCGACCAGGGCACGACCGGTTCGCGGGCCATTCTTTTTGACGCAAGCGGAAAGACAATCACAAGCGCCTATCGCGAATTCAAACAATATTTCCCAAAACCCGGCTGGGTGGAACACGATGCCGAGGAAATCTGGCGTTCCTGTGAGGTCGTGATCCGGGAAGCCGTTCGTAAAGCCAAGATCGCTCCTGAAGAGATTCTTGCCATCGGAATCACAAACCAACGTGAGACAACGGTGATGTGGGACCGTGAGACCTCAAGGCCTGTTCATCACGCCATTGTCTGGCAATGCCGCCGCACCTCAGACATCTGCCGCGCTCTTAAAAAACACGAGCCCATGATTCATAAAAAAACCGGTCTTGTCCTTGATCCTTATTTCTCCGGCACCAAGATCAAGTGGCTTCTTGATCACGTTCCGAAACTTCGCTCGCGGACGGCGCAGGGAAAGATCGCATTCGGGACGATCGACAGCTGGCTCCTCTGGAAACTCACGGGGGGCCGCACGCACGCGACCGATCTTACCAATGCCTCACGCACATTACTTCTCAACATCAAAACAAAAAAATGGGACCCGGAACTTCTCAGGATCTTCGGGGTTTCTGCTAAAGTCTTGCCGCGACTCCAGCCGTCGGGTTCTGTGTTCGGCGCCACACAAAAAATCGCCGGGCTTCCCGCCGGTATTCCGATTGCGGGCGTGATGGGGGACCAGCAGGCCGCGCTTTACGGCCAGGGTTGTTACGAAGCCGGCACCAGCAAGAACACTTACGGCACGGGTTGTTTCATCATGATGAACACCGGGAAAAAATTCGTCGTTTCGAAAAAGGGACTTCTAACGACGCTTGCCTGCGACTTCAAAGGCCGGCCTGTTTATGCGCTCGAAGGCGCGGTGTTCATCGGAGGCGCCGTCGTCCAGTGGTTGCGGGACGGGCTTAAAGTCCTCAAGACTTCGTCGGAGATCGAAGGGAAAGTCCGGGGACTCAAGGACACGGGCGGGGTTTATGTGGTGCCGGCGTTCGTGGGCCTGGGCGCGCCTTACTGGAAAAGCGAAGCGCGCGGACTCATTGCGGGGATCACGCGCGGGACCATGATGCCTCACGTGATGCGAGCGGGCCTTGAAGCGATCGCTTACCAGAGCCGCGACGTCTTTGACGTCATGCAAAAGGCTTTTGGTGGTACGATTCATGAACTCAAGGTCGACGGCGGCGCATGCAAGAACAACCTGCTCATGCAATTTCAGGCGGATATCCTGGGCTCGAAGATCGTCCGTCCCAAAGTGATCGAGCTCACGGCCCGCGGCGTGGCGCATCTGGCCGGTGTTACAATGGGACTCTGGAAAAAGAGTCGTGATCTTAAAAAGCAACATCAAATCGACCGGATTTTTTCTCCTTCCATGAAACCCGGAAAGCGTGCGAAGCTTTATCAAGGATGGCTTAAGGCTGTGCAACGGGCGATGCTGTAAAAGAACTGGGATTTGGGACTAGGGACTCGTCACGTCCTCCGCTTTTACGAGTCCCGAGGAACGAATCCCGAGTCCCGGCGGCGAATAGTCGCAAAGGTGAAAATTGTATGATTCGCAACATTGAACGTTTGAAGCGGACGACTTATGATCTTCTCGTGATCGGCGGCGGGATCAACGGCGCCGCGATCGCGCATCTCGCGGCCAGGCGCGGCCTGAAGGTCGCGCTTCTTGAAAAGGGGGATTTTGCCAGCGGCACCTCAAGCAAGTCCACCAAGCTGATCCACGGCGGCATCCGTTATCTCGAGAATCTCGAGGTCGATCTTGTCTATGAATCCTTAAGAGAACGCCACCTCCAGCTTGAGGTCGCGCCGCATTTGGTGAAACGCCTGCCTTTTGTGATTCCGGTCTATGAAGGGGACAAACGCCCTCTTTGGATGATGCAGTTGGGCGTTTTTCTCTATGACCTGCTCGCAGGCAAGTACCGGGTGAAGCCGCGCAAAAACCTCACACGTGAAGAAGTGATACAGCGGGAGCCCGGCATTGAACAAAAGGGCCTGAAAGGCGGCGTGCTTTATTATGACGCGCAAATGGATGACGCGCGGCTCTGTCTTGAAAATGTTTTGATGGCGGCCCAATACGGCGCGCATGTCGCCAATTATGTGAAGGTGGTTTCCTTCCTGAAGGAGAATGGCCGTGTCGCGGGTGTCCGGGCGCACGACATGCTCGGGATCAACGGGTTCGAGGTGCGCGCGAAGCGTGTCATCTGCGCGGCCGGGCCTTGGACCAATGAACTCCTGCGGTTGGATATTCCGAACGCCAAGAAAAAGGTCCGCACGACCAAAGGTATCCATATCGTTTATAAAGGCGAGATCTCGAAACACGCGATCTTGATCGGTTCCCAGAGCGATCGTCGCATCTTTTTTGTGATCCCGTGGATGGGGAATTCCTTGATTGGCACGACGGACACCGATTATGTCGCGGGCCCCGATCAAGTGAAAGTAGAACAGAAGGATATCGATTATCTGATGCGCGAATCCAGGCGCGTTTTCCCGGCCCTCGATTTCAGCCCCGGGAAGATTCTCGCGACGTTCGCGGGCTTGAGGCCGCTCATTCGCAAAGGCGGCTCGCCGCAAAAGGTCTCGCGCAAGCATCTTTTCTATGGTTCGCAGTCCGGCGTCATCTTCGTGGTGGGCGGCAAGTACACGACCTACCGGAAAGTGGCCGAGGATTGCATGAACCGGATCCACAAGATCTATGAAAAAGAAGAGTTCAAGGTCTACGGTAGCGGGACCCTCACTGAAACAGCTGAGTCGGCGGCCGCGCGCTCGGGTCTTGAAAGGGAAGTCGTGCAGTCGCTCATGGATCTTTACGGCACCCGTTACAAGGATGTCCTGAAACTCGTCGAAAAAGACCCGGGTCTCAAAGAAAAAATTTCTGAAAATCCCATTGTGATCAAAGCCCAGCTCGTCTATTCGGTGGAGACCGAAATGGCCTGGACGGTGGAAGACATTATCGAACGCCGCCTCTCGCTTGTCTTTCGCGGCCCCGTCTCCGCCAAGACCCTTATCGCCATTTCCGCTGTCCTTTCAAAGAATTGAATTCCAGTCATATGAGGGCAGTCTTCCATACTGCTGATGGTGCGGGCGATTTTAAGTATCCGCCCTCGTTTTTAATTTTGTTTTATTAAGGGTGACGAGGGCAGCCCCAATTTCAGTTTCACTGAAATTGATTGGTGTTGGGACCGAACAAAGATTTGCTCTATACAACCTATGAATGTCCCGAGCTTGTCCCTGCTGTAACAATCAGATGGGGGAAGTTGGCAGCTATCCCGATATGAAATCGGGTTAATCCGGGCCTTGGGGTAGCCGATAACTGCAGCGGGCGCCTAATGACAAGTAGTGATCGTAAGGTTTGTGCTTGAAACATGAATAAAAGGACCAGTTGGAAAAAGGAACCCATATGCGGAGCGCACAACTTAAATTGGAGCAATATAATACAGACAAGGTAACCAGCCGTTGTCTTGAGCGCTATGATCCGATTCTGGAGCCTTGGCTTGATAAGAAAATTACTTTATTGGAATTAGGCGTTTTAGAGGGTGGTTCGCTCTTGTTGTGGCATGATTATTTCCCCCAGGCCACGATTGTGGGCGTTGACATTAATCCTTCGAGGGATTTTGATCCTTCCGAACGCATCCACATCTACAAAGGTAGTCAAGCAGACCCGGAATTTCTATCTCGCATGGCAAATGAAATTGCCCCTGATGGATTTGACATCATTATTGATGATGCCTCGCACATAGGCGAATTTACCAAGGCGGCCTTTTGGCATCTATTTGACAATCATCTTAAGCCTCATGGACTGTATGTGATTGAAGACTGGGGCACCGGTTACTGGGATGATTTTATTGATGGTAAGAGCCTTGACTTTCGAGCTTATTTGCAGCGAGGGCTGTCAAAAAGCTTACTTTGGACAAAGATAAAAGAAAAGTTGGGTATAAAAACGTCTTGGCCGTGCCACAATTTTGGCATGGTGGGTTTTATCAAGCAGCTAGTAGATGAGCAAGGGGCACCTGATGTTACAAGAAAACGGTGGCTGAATGGCAAACCAACAAGAAGTTCAAAATTCGAAAGCATTACCATCGTTCCCTCCATTGTTTTTATCAGAAAAGCTCCTTCTCAACCTAAGGTTGACTGATAAATGATCTGGGATAAGCTGAATGCTGTGTAACAGGAAATTTTAAAACAGACCAGAACTGCTTTTTCTCGATTGCTGACGCTTGCCTACCGTTTGTACAATTACCCATACGACTGCCGGTCCAGACTCCGATATTGAATGGCTTTGGCGATATGCTCCGACTGAGTCTGTTCACAGCCACGCAAATCACTAATTGTTCTAGCGATTTTGAGGATCTTGTAATAGGTGCTGCCTTTTCTTGAGTTTGTAGGGTTTTATGGTAGGATACGCCTCCCCGAGACTTCATCCTAACAGGAATCAAATCATGATCTCAGCGAACGGTGTCACTCTACAATACGGAAAGCGCGTGCTCTTCGAGAACGTGAATATCATGTTCACGCCCGGGAACTGTTACGGGCTTATCGGCGCCAATGGCTCCGGGAAATCCACGTTCCTCAAGATCCTCGCGGGCTTGCTCGAATCCAACACCGGGTCCGTTGCCGCGGGGAAGAATGAGCGCATCTCTTTCCTCAAGCAGGACCAGTTCGCCTACGATGAGTACACGGTCCTGACGACGGTGATCATGGGCCATGAGCGGCTTTACAATATCATCAAGGAAAAAGACGCGATTTATGCCAAGACCGATTTTTCGGACGCGGATGGGATCCGGACCGCGGAACTGGAGCATGAATTCGCGGATATGAGCGGATGGGATGCCGAGCCCGAGGCCGCGAAACTCTTGAGTAATCTCGGGGTCCCGGATCGGTTGCATCAAGTCCCGATGAAGCAGCTCGAGGCGAGCGAGAAGGTACGCGTGCTCTTGGCCCAGGCGCTTTTCGGAAATCCCGATGTCCTGCTTCTCGACGAACCGACGAACCATCTGGACGTCGAGACCTGCATGTGGCTCGAGGATTTCCTTTATGAATTCAAGAATACCGCCATCGTCGTGTCCCATGACCGCCATTTCCTCGACCGGGTCTGTACCCATATCGCGGACATCGATTACGGAAAAATCCAACTTTTTGCCGGTAATTTTTCTTTTTGGTCCGAATCCAGCCAGCTCGCGCTTCGCCAGAAAAACGAGGCAAACAAAGATATCGAGGCCCGGCGCAAGGAGCTTCAGGCTTTTATCGCGCGCTTCAGCGCGAACGCTTCCAAAGCGCGGCAGGCCACTTCTCGCAGGAAACTCCTGGAAAAACTGACGCTTGAGGACATCAAGCCGTCCTCCCGTAAATACCCTTATGTCGCTTTCAAATTCGAAAAAGATTCCGGCAACGATCTTTTGGAAATCGAAGGATTGGGAAAGTCGGTCGAAGGGGAGATCATGTTTACGGGCCTGAACCTCCGGGTGGACAAGGGCGACAAGATCGCCTTCCTTGGGCCGCTTGACCGCGTCAAGACGACGCTTTTTCAGGTGCTCATGGGCGAACTTCCGGCGGACAAAGGGGTTTTCAAATGGGGAGCTTCCACCTTTCGGGCTTATTATCCCAAAGAGAACGGCAAATATTTTGAGAACGATCTCAGTCTGGTCGATTGGCTGCGCCAATTCTCAAAAGAAACCGATGAGAATTTCATCCGCGGTTTTCTCGGTCGCATGCTTTTTTCGGGCGAAGAGTCGCTCAAAAAGGCGTCCGTGCTTTCCGGCGGCGAACGAGTGCGCTGCATGCTATCGCGCATGATGCTTGTGGGCGCGAACGTGCTGATCCTCGATGAACCGACGAACCACCTGGACCTGGAATCCATCACTTCGCTCAATAAGGGGCTCGAAACTTTCAACGGTACCGTGCTTTTTTCTTCGCATGACCATCAATTCGTCCAGACTATCGCTAACCGCATCATTGAACTTACGCCTAGCGGCATGATTGATCGTCGGGACATCACGCTTGACGATTACCTCGCCGATCCCGAGCTCAAAGCCAAACGCCATTCCCTTTACGCCGCACGCGCGGAATAAGGAGGCCTTTTGAAAAAGAAGAAGTTTGAGATCAGCCCGGGGATCCTCGACAGCGCGTCCGAATGTCTGAACCATCAGGCCTGTTTATCAGGGACCAAGGTGATATGCAAGGTCAAAAAGCATGAGGAAGCGAGGGTGCTGTTCGTCAAGAAGCGTGGCCATCGAAATTGCCATTTCTCCATTCCGCTCGGAGAGGACTGCATTTGCACTTGCCCCGTGCGTGTGGAGATCTTCAGAAAATACCGGGTCTGAAACTTTTCATTTTGGCCGTTCGCCTCAAAATGCCTCCGTCTCGAACGTAGACACAACCCACCAAGCAGGATAGAATCCGTCTCTGTCATGATTATCATTGATCATAAAGGGGCGGAAATCATGAGGGGCTCGATCTCCAACCAGGGACCATGTGGCCGGAGGGTTTGTTCATGAAGACGTGCTTCATTTATTCAGATCTCGTATTAGATCTAGAAATCGCGCTCAATCTGGAGGCTTTTTATAAGCGACTGGGTTTTACGACCTGCTTTTGTCGCGACAGGATCCGCGATGCGGATCTGTTGGTGATCCTCCGGCCCGTGAATCGCCCCCTTGATTTCTCCGGCTATCATCATAATGTGATCCATATCTATGATTACGAGGGTAAGGACATCAATATTTTTATGCGCTCCTCGATCGACTATAAAAAAACCTATATCTTTTGCATGTCGGAAAAACAAAAAAATCGAATTACCGATAAGGCCGGGTTCCCTGCGAACCAGGTGTTCGTGGTTTTACTGCCGGTCGAGATTCCTTTGTGGGTTTCAAAGTTGAAGGATATCAAATATGAACTTGTGCATATCGGGAATCACAAGCCGATCAGGGCGGATGAGGATCTCATCAGCCAACGGTTCCACGAAGCGGTGACTTCCTTAAAGGCGGATGTGTGGGGGGCGGAGTGGGAGGGGTTCATCGGGGGAGGCCGTTATCACGGGAAAGCGGGACGTTTTGAGGCTCAGCCGATCTATGCTCGGTCCCGATTCGCCTTGGGGTTGATGTACCCTTTCCAGAGAGAATTGACGTTTTCTTCAAGATTTTGGCAGGCGCCTCTTAACGGCTGCCAGCTGCTTTCGGAGTCAGGCCTTTATACCCGCACATTTCCGGGGATCATTGAGACTGATTACAGCGTTCCGGATCTTAAAGAAAAACTTCAGAGGGTCACGGACAGGGAAGCGCTGAGGGCACGAGCGAGACGGTTTTGGGAAGAGCAAAATAAATTAACGCTTTCGTACGTCAAGCCGACCCTTGAGTCTATAAAAGAAAGGGACCTGGGCGTCCGCGAGCGTCTTTTTTTCATGCGGATCTCGGTCGGCAATTTAATAACAAAATGCTTTCACACAAAGTTCTTGCCTAAATGGGTGAGAAAGATCCTGATCTTTCTTCGGGACGGGACTAAACCGCATGTGACGCGGTGCGAAGTTCCTACGTTGTAACAAATTACCGGGACCCCATGCTTACCGATATGCATCTTCACTTGCAAGACATCCAGGACCCTCAGATCCGCGGGAGCATTATGAAGCTCGCGCAGGATTTTAAGGCCGGGCAGTTTGTGTGTAACGGCACCCGGCCGGAGGATTGGCCGGTGGTGGAAAAGTTCGCGGCAGAAGACCGGCGGGTCGTGCCGTTTTTCGGGGTCCATCCGTGGGGTGCGGACAAGCTTCCGAAGGATTGGTATGAGATGCTCGGGGGTTTTTTAAAGAGAAGGCCGGACGCGGGGGTCGGCGAAGTCGGTCTTGATAAGGCGCGCAATGTCGACTTTGCCCGGCAAACCGAAGTGTTTCATCGGCAGCTCGAACTCGCGGGACGCCTGGCGCGACCTTTGGCGATCCATTGTGTGCGGGCGTGGAGCGATCTTTTGAATATTTTAAAAAGAAGCCTACCCGCGAAAACACGTTTTATGATCCATTCCTATCAGGGTTCTCGGGAAATGCTGAGGGATTTTTTAAGTCTCGGGGCGTATATCTCGTTTTCCTGGAAGAGTCTCCAGCGGGACACTGAGGAATCGATCGCCCTGATGCGGAATGTGCCGATAGAACGCCTGCTCCTTGAAACGGATTTTCCGTATACGGAACCGGGGCAGGTCGGTCCGGATGCGCATGATGAGAAATATTTTGAAAGTCTTCAGGGCATTTATAATCTTGCGGGGCGCGCGAAGGGGATCGAAGAAGCAGCGCTCGAGAAAGCGGTGTGGGCGAATGGAACGGCTTTTCTGTCTGGAACTCCTGCTCGGTAAGGAAAAGGTCGAGCGGCTCAAAAAGGCTTTTGTCGTGGTGATCGGGATGGGCGCCGTAGGAAGCTACGCGACCGAGGCGCTCTCGCGTTCGGGTATCCGTCATCTGCGGCTTGTGGATTTTGACACGATCAAAACAACCAATTTCAACCGGCACATCCTCGCCATTACTCCCAATCTCGGGAAACTCAAGGTCGAGGCCGCCAAGGAACGCATTGCCCAGATCAATCCCCACTGCAAGGTCGAGGTGGTGAATGAGTTTGCGGCGGAGGAGACGATGGATCGGATCGTCGAAGGGAAGCCAGACCTTGTGATCGATGCCGTGGATTCCCTGAACCCCAAAGTGCAGATCCTTGCGTACTGCCATGAAAAAAAGATCCCGCTGATCTCCTCGATGGGCGCCGCGCTTCGGATGAATATCTTTTCCATCAAAGCAGGCGACCTTTTTAAGACGACCGGTTGCCCTCTCGCGCGCTATGTCCGATCCCGCCTCCGGCGGCGGGGGATCCAGAAAGGGATTTTCTGTATTTATTCCGATACGCCGGTCTCAGAGGAACCCATCCAGAAGACCCGCATCATGAATGCGGAGCAGGATAACGGCCGCGGCCGCCAGCGTCTCAAGCTGGGCAGTACGCCGACGGTCACCGGCGCTTTCGGTCTCGCCGTCGCTCATCACGCCCTCCTTTATCTCATCGGCGATCTCAAGCTCCGCTAATCTTTTTTTAGGTGACTTCGCGGGGATGTCTGGTATACTTCGTGCCATGAATAATTCGTAGATTGAATTAACGGAGGGGCTATGAGTCGGCTGAGTCTGGAAGCGTTCGCGGACCGTGTTACGGAACTTTTCCCCCAATTGGCCCGGGGCATGGCCCGGCACGGGAATAATTATCTGACGAAGGGGACGATCACACTGCCACAACTTTGGGTGCTTGGCTATTTGGCACGTCAACGGGAATGCTCGATGCGGGAACTCGCTGCTTTTATGAAAATGGGACTTTCGTCCGTGACCGGAATGGTCGACCGCCTTGTCAGGCAGGAGCTTGCGAGCCGACGGAGAACGGAGAAGGACCGGCGACTGGTTTTCGTGGATATTAGCGCCAAAGGGCGGAAGATCCTTATGGAGATCATGGCGCAGCGGCGCGAAACGACCCTGAATCTTTTCGAGTCGCTCACCGCCGAAGAACGATCGACCTATTTGTGCATTCTTGAGAAGCTCGTCAAAAAAGTTTCCTGAAATAAATAAAAAAATCAGATAAAGAACGGAGTTCCTTTTTATGGGCCAGTCCGAGAATCCATTACCCAAGTCACCCGTCTCCCATCTCCATGTGATGAACCTTGTGGTGGCGCTGCTTGCCGGGGTCATCTCGATCACGGGGGGGATCTATTCCTTGAAGAACAATGTTTTTTCGGGGCCGGCCTACGGGAGCCTTCAGGGGACCGTCCGTGACGAAAGGATCGCGAGGCCTCTCAAACTTACAGTGGTCGAGATATCGGACCTCGCCGGGGCCGTGGTCAATACCGCGACGACGGATGATAGCGGGCATTATTTGATCGAGTCCTTAAAAACGGGGAATTATGTCGTAAAGTTCACGGCGCCGCTCCATAAGATCGAGAGCAAAACCATCAAGATCGAGAAAGATCTGGCCTCGACGATCAGCGTCGACCTGGCTCCTGACGAACAGAGAATGCGGGCTGCGTTAAACGTGCCAGAGACTTCGGTCCGCCAGAATATCCCGGCGCCTTACGGCGCATCAGGAACTCAGTCCCAGATGCCGGTTACTTCCCAATACGGCGCCGCGCAGAATATCCCGCAGGATTATTCCAAAATCCCGCAGACGGCGGATGCACCCACTTATGGTGCGCAGAATCCGGGTTATCGCCGGCATTCCCGTCGCAGTTATTCTGGGGCATCTGTTGACAGTTCCTCCGGGACTTCACAAAGCACTTCTCAGGGGAGCGATTTAGCAGGGACCGGCGCCCAGCTCCTTCAGGCTTTGCTCAGTAAGAAATCGGAAAACAGTTCGTCTGCCGCCACAACAAATTAATACAACAGAAAAGGTTCTTCTTTAGAGAAAAGATGAAACAACCTCAAAAAATTTTGATGATCGTGCTGGCGGCCTTTCTCTTGGGTGGATGTCTCACGCTCCGCTTGCCGGGAGTGAGTATCCGGCATGCGGCTCAGCCTGAACTGCTGACATGGCCGCAACTGGTGCGGAAAACCCTTCAATTCAATCCTGATCTTCTGAGCGCCCGGTATGGGGTGACCTCCGCCGCGAGGAGCCGTGATATCGCTTTCGGGGATTATCTGCCTTCTTTTGAGGGAGATCTTCAGCGTAGTGTTTCCCGTAGTGGTTTTTCCGGGGGAGGAGGGGGGAGCAATGGCTCTTCGGGCTCGGGCGGCGGCGGAAGCGCTCTGCGGGACAATCTTTCTTTAGATCTTGTGGGAAAACAGTCCTTATTCAACGGGTTCGGGACGACCGGAAGTTTTATCAAGGCCCGGAAGGATCTGGATGCGGTGCGCTATCAGTATGTGGTGACGAGCGCGAATGTTCGTAACGCTTTAAAGTTGGCGTATGTCGATGTCCTGAGATGGAACCGCCTGTGGAAGGTGAACCAGGGAATCCTTGTGCGAAGAAAACAGAATGCGGAAATGGTCAGGCTTCGCTATAACGCGGGACGTGAAAATCTCGGTTCCGCTTTGCGGGCCGAAGCGCTTGCCGCTCAAGCCGCTTTTGATGTCCAGTCCGCCGAACGCTACATTAACAGTCAGACGCTTCGGCTCGCGCGTGAGACCGGCGGTGAATTCGTGTTGCCGGTGACGATCAAGGAGCCCCTGGAACAAGGGGTCCCGTTGGCGATCATTTCGGAGCCTGATTACGGAGAGATCGCGGACAATCTGCCGCAGGTGCAGCGGCTGGTCAAGGTCGCGGAATCTGCGAAAGCCAATATCGTTGCCGTGCAGTCGGCGGTCTGGCCCCAGGTGAACGGGACCATGGATTATGGTGATTCGGGCCCGCGGGCCTCGAATCTGAAAAGCGAGCATTCCTGGGGTTTGAATATGATCGTCCCTTTCTTTACCGGGGGGAAGAACGTGAACGCGATCCGTAAGGCCAAAGCCGACTATGACGCGGCGCGTACGCTGGCCGTCAGCGCCCGGGATGAGGCCGTCGCCCAACTCGCGGATGCCTGGGTCAAATACGTGAACGCGATCGATCATATTACGGTCCTCAAGAAATTCCTCGAAGCCTCGCAGAAACGGGCGGAGATCGTCCGCTCGGAATACGCCTCGGGACTCATGACCTTTCAGGATTTTGATACGGCAGAACAGGAACAGAACAATGCGGAAAATGATTGCGTGCAAGGGCTTGCCGATGTGCTGAATGCCCAGGCGAATTGGGAAATGATCCGGGGCAAAACTTTGGAGGATGATCTGAATGCAAATAAATAATCTCGTTAAACAGTGGAAGCTTGGGCTGGTTCTGGTCGTCGTGTTCCTCTTGATTAAAATGTTTTCGTCCTGTTCGCACGGGAATGATTCCCTGCAAGCGAGCCGTTCCGTCAAAGTCCATAAAGGCGATTTCGAGGTCAAGGTGACCGCGACCGGCAGTGTGAAACCTTATAACCGTGTGGAGATCAAACCGCCGATCCCGGGCCGCGTGGAAGAGGTCTTAGTGGAGGAAGGGGATCACGTTAAAAAGGACCAAGTGCTTGCCCAAATGAGCTCCACGGACCGGGCTGCTTTGATGGACGCGGCGAGGGCTCAGGGACCGGAAACCGTTAGCCGATGGGAAGAGGCCTACAAAATGGCGCCGCTTCTCGCGCCGCTGGACGGGACGATCATCGTTCAGAACGTGGAGCCGGGCCAGACCGTGACGACGGCCGATCCCGTGGTGGTCCTTTCCGACCGGTTGATCGTGGAAGCGCTGGTGGATGAGACCGACCTCGCTTCGATCGAACTCGGCCTGAAGACGGAGATCCAATTGGATGCTTATCCTAAGGAGACGTTTGAAGGCAAGGTCTATCATATTAAATATGAGAGCACGCTTGTGAATAACGTGAATGTTTATGCCGTGGATGTGCTTCCCGAAAAAGTCCCGCCTACATTCAGGAGCGGAATGACCGCCAATGTGACATTCATTGTGAAAGAAAAAAAAGAGGTCCTGCTGGTCCCCTCGGAAGCGGTGGCGGAATGGCCGCGGAAAGTCCCTAAGCCCAAGGATGCGGCATTCGCGGTTTATGAAAAAACATTCGGCGGGAAGCTGGTGCCGCTGCCGGTCCGTATCGGGGACTCCGACGGCAAGATCACGGAGATCGTTCAGGGACTGCGCGAAGGGCAGGAGATCCAGATCGTCCAAAGGAAACAAAAAGAGATGTCGGTGAGTCCTTTCGCCATGGGAGGAGCTCCCAAAAAACAGAACGGTCAGGGACAAGGACGCTCGTGAAACTGCTGGAAGCTGAAAATATCACCAAGACCTACCGTATCGGCGAGGTGGACGTCCGCGCCCTGCAAGGGGTCTCCGTGACGATCGAGGAGGGGGAATTCGTCGCGATCATGGGGCCTTCCGGTTCCGGGAAATCCACACTGATGCATCTCCTGGGTTTTCTGGATACGCCCGATAGCGGCGTTTTCCGTCTGATGGAAAGGGAGACCTCCCATTTGAAGGAAGATGAGTACGCCTTCCTTCGTAACCGCGTGATCGGTTTTGTTTTTCAGCAGTTCAATCTGATGACGCGGTCCACCGCCCTCGAAAACGTCTGTCTTCCCTTGCTTTACTCCGAGGACCGCACCGGGGATTTCGAGAGGTCGCGGGCGATGCTCGCGAAGGTCGGACTGGCCGATCGTGTGGAGCATCGTCCGAATGAACTCTCCGGAGGACAGCAGCAGAGGGTGGCAATCGCCCGCGCGCTCGTGAACAAGCCGCTCATGATCCTCGCCGATGAACCCACCGGAAACCTCGACTCCCAATCAGGGAAAGAAATCCTGGAGATCTTCAAGGAACTTCACAGCCAAGGGATGACGATCGTGCTCGTGACCCATGATGAAAATGTCGGGAATGCGGCCGGGCGTATTATCCGGATGCACGACGGAAAGATCGTGAGTGACGAAAAACGGCCGGGTTTCAAGAAAAAGGAGATTCCTCTGGAAGCCCAGCCGCAGCTTCAGGATTTTTCAAGGAAAAAAAAGTACAACTCCGAAGAATTCATCGAGCACTTCAAACAAGCCTGGCGCATGATCGCAAGTAATAAACTCCGCTCCTTTCTTTCCATGCTGGGCGTGTTGATCGGCGTTGCCTGCGTGATCACGATGCTTGCCCTCGGACGCGGGGCGAAGGAATCGATCACCGAACAATTATCGCGTCTGGGTTCGAACCTTCTTTCCATCCGTCCGGGTTCGGTGAAAGTCCACGGCGTCAGTACCGAAGCCGGAGCCGCAACGAGGCTTGATTTTGAAGACGTGCGCGCTGTCAAGGAAGCGCCTTACGTCAAACGGGTTGCCCCCCAGGTATCCGGGCAAGGACAACTGGTCTATGGTGATAAGAACTGGAGCACCCAGGTGATCGGTGCCACGCCCGAATATGCAAGCATGAAAAATCAGGAGCCCGATTCCGGCCGTTTTTTTACGGAAGAGGAGAACCAGAACCGGCATCGCGTCGTTCTCTTGGGCCGGACCGTTTGGGGATCTCTTTTCGGTCAGGAGAATCCGATTGGCCAGTCGATCAAGATTAACCGCATTAATTTCCAGGTGATCGGCGTCCTTCCTTCGCTCGGGTCGAACGCCTTTCGCGATCAGGATGACGTGGTGGTGATCCCGCTCATGACCGCCATGCGGAGGGTGATGGGGAAAAATTATCTGGACCAGATCGACGCGGAGATCATCCAACTCGACAAAATGTCCTTGGCGCAGCAGGAATTGCAGGACCTGATCATCCGCCGGCATCATTTGACGCCGGATCGTTACGACAGTTTCAATATCCGGAATTTTGCGGATATCCAGGCCGCGCTTACCAGCACGACCCAGACTTTTTCCGTGCTTCTCGGCTGTGTGGCCGCGATCTCGCTCGTGGTCGGTGGGATCGGAATCATGAATATTATGCTTGTTTCCGTAAAAGAAAGAACGCGGGAGATCGGACTCCGCAAGGCCATTGGCGCGACCCCTCGCGATATCCTGATGCAATTCCTGGTCGAAGCGGTCGTGGTCACTTTTATCGGGGGGCTTGCGGGGATCCTGCTGGCGACGGTGATCTCTTGGATCATCGCGGCGATCGCCCATTGGAAAATGATCATTTCTTTGGATTCTTTGCTTCTGGCTTTTTTCTGTTCGGCCTCGGTCGGGATCATTTTCGGTCTCTGGCCCGCCAAGCAGGCGGCGATACTCGATCCGATCCGCGCCTTGCGGTATGAATAAAGCCTCCATGCAATCTCCAAACGGATCTTCAAAAAAATCCTCCGGGGTCCGGAATATCTTCCGCGCGCTTCGACACAAAAATTACCGTCTGTTCTCGGCCGGACAATGCATTTCGCTTGTCGGGACCTGGATGCAGTACGTGGCGGTGAGTTGGTTGGTCTACCGGCTCACGAATTCGGCATTCCTGCTGGGTCTTGTGGCGTTCGTGGGCCAGCTTCCGACGTTCGTGATCTCACCTTTGGCCGGGGTACTTGGGGACCGACATGACCGGCGGCGCCTGCTGATCATCACGCAAGCGCTTGCCATGGTCCAGGCGGCGGCGCTGGCCTTCCTGGTCTTGACGCATCAGATCCAGGTCTGGCATATCATCGCCCTGAGCGCTTTTCTCGGGGTGATCAATTCTTTCGATATGACGATCCGGCAGGCGTTCACGGTGGAGATGATCGAGGATCGCGAGGATCTGAGCAATGCGATTGCCCTCAATTCAACGATGATGAACGGCGCGAGGCTGATTGGTCCTGCGATCGCGGGTCTTTTGATCGTGTCCATGGGAGAGGGGATCTGCTTCCTTCTGAACGCCGTCAGCTATATCGCGGTGATCGTATCTCTCTCTGCCATGAGGATCCCCAGGGCCAAGGCGGCCGCAGTTTCCAAGAACGTATTTCTCGAATTAAAAGAGGGGTTTCGCTACGCTGCGAATTTTCCGCCGATCAAATGGATCCTCCTGATGCTGTCGCTCATCAGTCTGTTGGGTGTTTCTTTTCAAATTCTGCTGCCGATCTTTGCGCGCGATATCTTTAAAGGCGGAGCACATACGATGGGATTTTTTATGACCATGGCCGGGCTCGGGGCTTTGGGCGGGGCCATGTTCCTGGCCGCGCGGAAAAGTGTGCGGGGGCTTGTGCGGATCATTGCGTGGATGGCGGGTCTTTTTGGCTTGACCCTCGTCCTCTTTGCTTTTTCCAGGAACTATTGGTTTTCCATGGGGATACTCGTGGTTTCTGGTTTCGGAATGATGGTGCACATGGCGGCCTGCAACACGATTCTCCAGACGATCGTCGAAGAAGACAAACGCGGCCGGATCATGAGTTTTTACACCATGGCCTTTATTGGAATGATGCCCTTCGGAAGTTTGCTGGCCGGGGCCTTGGCCGCGCGGATCGGCGCGCCGGTGACGCTTGCCCTGGAGGGATTGGGCTGTATTTTGGGGGCATTTTATTTTTCGTCTAAACTTCCGGCGATCCGGGCAACGATTCGCCCGGTTTACGTGGAAAAGGGGATCATCTCGGAGGTTGCTCAGGGGATTCAGGCTGCCACGGGGCTTGAAGGCATCGCGAAGGAATAAGAGTGGCGGCAAGCTAGGAAAGGCCGGTTTCGATTTTCTAAATGATTAATCAAAGAAGGATTCCCGGGATGGCCTCTGAATCACGAAAGAAAGTAAAGCCTGCGGCCCGGAAGAAAGGAACTTCTGCGTCTCGAAGACCTCAGGGTTTTCCGGTTTTTGAAGAGATCGAAAAGATCCTCCGTTTTGAAGAAGGAAATCCTTTTAGCATTTTAGGCCCTCATCCTGCCAAGGACGGCCGGAGCGTGACTCTCCGCGCGTTCCTCCCGCGCGCCGCAAAAGCCTGGGTCCGGCCCCTAGGGGGAAACCACGGGCGCAAGTTGATGGAGAAGGTCCACCCCGGAGGTTTCTTTCAGGCTGTTTTTGAAAAAGCTGACGGGATTTTTCCTTATAAGATCGAAGTTTGCGATGAAACAGGGTTTTTGAGCGAAGGCGAAGATCCTTATGCCTTTTTTCCCGACCAACTCAGTGATTACGATCTTTATCTGATCGGGGAAGGGACCCATTACCGGAGCTATGAAAAATTCGGCAGTCATCTCCTGACCCTGAAAGGGGTCCGGGGCGTTTTTTTTACGGTCTGGGCGCCGAACGCGAAAAGCATCAGTGTGGTCGGGAATTTCAATCACTGGGTCCCGGGGGCGCATGCGATGACTCGCCTTCCGACTTCGAGCGTCTGGGGTCTTTTCATTCCGGGGTTGCAGGCGGGGGAAGTCTACAAGTACGCGATCCGTTCGGCGGCGGACGGGCAGGTGCGTCTTAAAACCGATCCTTACGCGTTCGGTACGGAATTAAGACCGGGAAGCGCCGCGGTTGTGACGCGTCTGGATACTTTCGAGTGGCAGGACGAGGCATGGATGACCCGGCGGAAACAAAAGGATATTCTTCGCTCTCCGGTCTCGATCTATGAAGTGCATCTCGGTTCCTGGAAAAGGGAGGAGAAAAACGGTTGGGGCTTTTTGAATTACCGGGACCTGGCGCACCAGCTGGTGGAGTATGTCAAGTTCATGGGCTACACCCATATCGAACTTATGCCCGTGATGGAGCATCCGCTGGATGAATCGTGGGGTTATCAGATTATTAATTATTATGCCCCGACGCGGCGTTTCGGCTCTCCGGAGGATCTCATGTATCTGGTGGATCATTGCCACCGCCATGACATCGGCGTGATCCTGGACTGGGTGCCGGCGCATTTCCCGAAGGATGGTCACGGCCTTTTCGATTTTGACGGCCGGCAGATCTATGCCTCCGAAAGTTGGAAGAGGGCCGAGCAGAAAGAATGGGGGACGATGGTCTTTGATTTCGGGAAAAAGGAAGTTAGTAATTTTCTGATCTCCAACGCCCTTTTCTGGATGGACCGGTATCATGTGGACGGGCTGCGGGCGGATGCCGTGGCCTGTATGTTGTATCTGGATTATGCCCGGAAGCCCGGAGAATGGGAGCCCAATCGCTACGGCGGTCGTGAGAACCTTGAAGCCATCGAATTTCTTAAGGAATTCAATAAGGTGGTCCACGCATCTTTTCCGGGCGTTCTGACGATCGCCGAAGAATCCACGGCGTGGCCCGGCGTTTCAAGACCCGTGCATCTGGGGGGACTCGGGTTCAGCATGAAATGGAACATGGGCTGGATGCATGACACGCTGGAGTATTTTTCTAAAGATCCTCTTTTCCGGAAATTTCATCAGGGGGTTTTCGCGTTCTCGAGCCACTATGCGTTCTCTGAGAATTTTATCCTTCCAATCTCGCACGATGAGATCGTTTATGGAAAACGGTCGCTTCTTGAAAAAATGAACGGGGATGATTGGCAGAAGTTCGCCAATCTCCGGCTTTTTCTGTCCTACCTTTTCGCCTTTCCAGGGAAGAAACTTCTCTTCATGGGGAACGATTTCGCCCAGCGCAATGAATGGGATTCCAACCGGTCGCTCGACTGGCACTTGATGGAAGCGCCCCACCACCGGCGCGTGAACCGGTTGATCCGAGACCTGCATCACCTTTACCGGGAGAATCCGGCTTTTTATGAAGGGGATTTTTCAAGCGATGCCTTCGAGTGGATCGACTGTTCGGACGGAGATCGTTCCGTCGTGAGTTTCTTGCGCTGGTCACAAGGTTACGGGCAAGTCCTTATTTTTGTTTTCAATATGACGCCCATGATCCTTGAGCGTTATCGTGTCGGCGTTCCCCGGGCGGGTTATTATCAGGAGATTCTCAACAGCCAGGCCTTTGAGTATGGCGGCTGCGGGTTGGGGAATCTAGGCGGCGTTCATGCGGAGGGTGTGCCGTGGCAGAACCGTCCCTTTTCTCTCAACCTCCAGATCCCTCCACTCGGAGCCCTTGTTTTCCGTTTGGCGGCCTGAACGGAGCGAAAGAATATCCGGTATTTTTTATTTTTCTTTTCTAGATAGGTGGAGTAGACTACGCGGGATTGCAGCCCATTTTGCCGATGCCGATCTTCGAGACTCTGTCGTTTCAGATAAAGAAAGGGGAATCCGGATCCTCATGAAATCCAAGATCATTACCTGCCTCGCCCTTGCGGCATTCCTTTTCAACTCGCCCTTTTCCGTTTTTGCCGAAGATATCACCAACGAGGTTCAAAATGTGCGCAGCGAAACCCGTGGTGTGAAGCAGATCACCAAGACCGCCGAGAAATCCAAGGAAAAAGCGAGTACCGAGAAGTTCAAGACCGGCGTTACTTACGCGGACGTCCTCAAGGACCCGGACAATATCGAGTTGAATTTTCGTTATGCCCAGGATCAGATCTCCCGGAACGAACTACTCGGTGCTTCTTCGACTTTGGAAAGGATCCTCCTCATCAACCCAAACCTCGTGGATGTCAGGCTTCTGTATGCCGTGGTCCTGTACCGTTTGGACAGCCTGAACGAAGTTCAAAAGGAACTCAATATCCTGAACGGCATGACCCTGCCGCCCGAGATCAAGCGGGAAGTCGATTTTTATCAGAAGAAAATTCAATATCAAAAGAGGCGCACACACTTCACCCTTCGTGAAAGTGCCGGGTGGGGCTATGACACGAATCGCAATGCCTCGCCTCATTCCAAACAGCAGCTCTTTTTCGATTTTCCGCTCGACACTCAGGGGACCAACACCCGGCGGCCGGACACGCACTTTCTCAACGTAGCAAGCCTGGAGGTCACACACGACCTCGGCTTTCAGGCCGGGCATACGGTTTTCGCGAATTTCACTCACTATCTCCAGGAACAGACGAATGTGCGTTCCCTGGACCTCGGCTCCTTCCAATACGAGCTCGGCGGGACGTATAAAGGGCAATACTTCAACTTTACGCCGTCGTTTGTTTACAATTATCTTTTTCTCTCCGACCAGAGTTTTCTGAGAAGCCAGGGCGGGAATTTCCTTTTTGACCGCGATCTCACCAAAAAACTCAACGTGTCCTACGATTTCAGGGTCGAGCGACAGGACTTCATGAATATCTCGGAGAACACCGACTCTTATAACCGTAAAGGTCCGGAGTTCGATCATGTGTGGGGGGTCAATTACCTGCTGTGTCCGACCATGCGTTGGAGTTCGAACATCGGATATTCGGAAAAGTTCGCCAAGCAGCGCTATTACGCCTATGACCGCGTCAGTTTGAACAATAGCCATACCTGGATATGGCCGAAGGGGCAGTTTGTGATCAATACGCTTAGCGCCTATTTTGACCGTTACCAATCGCCGCAATTTTCCGTCTCGAGCATGCATCGTCATGACAATACGATCCGGTACCGGGTGACCTATGGCGCGCCGCTTGAGACACTCCTGGTCGGGAAGATCCTTCCCAAACCTTTCAAGGATATTATTCTTACGATCTCCTACGAATATTACCATACGCTTTCCAGCATCACGAACTACACCTACACCAATAACAAGATCGAAGGTCTTCTGACCAAGCGAATGGAGTTCTAATCATGAAAAAAGTCATCTCTTTCCTAGGCATTTTTTTAATGCTTTCTTCCAACGCGACCATTTTTGCCCAAATGCCCGTGGCGGCGACGCCTCTTGCGGCATCTGCCGGCATGGAACGGATCGGGATCGTGGCGGCGGCCAAAGGCAAAGTGGAACTGACGATGCCGGGCCAAGTGGGACGCATCGCGCAAAGCGGCGAGCCGGTATTCATGAAAGATGAGATCAAAACAGACGCGCAGGGAAACCTCCAGATCCTGCTTTTGGACGAAACCGTTTTTACGATCGGTCCCAACAGTGCCCTCGTGATCGACGAATTTGTTTATGATCCAAAGACCCAGGACGGGAAAGTGAAGGCCAATATTGCCAAGGGTGTTTTTCGTTATGTGTCCGGAAAGATTGCCGCGAAAAAGCCGAGTAATGTAACGCTCAAGCTTCCGACCGCGACCATCGGTATCCGCGGGACAATCGTCGGAGGGAATGTGGTGCCCGGCGGTAATTCACTTGCGGCACTTTTGGGTCCCGGCGCCCATAATAACGCGGGAGCGCATCCAGGGAGTTTCACTGTTACGGGATTCGGGCAGAATTCGGATCAGACGGTGAATCATACAGGCTTTGGCGTGACGGTAGGTCTGGACGGAAGCGTTTCGGGCGTGTTCCAACTTTCCGAGGCGGATATCAATAAACTGACCGCCGGATTGGCGCCGTCGGGCGGAGGAAGTAATTCCGGTCAGGGCGGCGGTTCTGCTACCGACCAATCCGGCCAGGGTACTTTTACGACAGGTGAAAACAGCAACGTTTCGAGTGGCATCTCCGGTCTTAGCGATACGAATAATGGGACCTCAACAACTGCTGCTCAGTATGCCGCAGAGCAAGAAACTGCGGACAATGGCGCAATCATCGATGGTGAACTCACGACGGTTGCGCAATTGGAAGATTACTCTAAGGTTGAAACGGGAGTTTATCATTATTCCGGCTCTGGAGATTTTTATCTAGATCAAAGCGTGTCATCCATTAAAAGTGGAACCGTGTCCGGATCTATCGATATCAATTTTGGCACCAAGACAATAGGGGGAGGTGCCTCTTATGTTGAAATCGGTGGAGGTGCCATCAATAACAGAGCAAGTGTTGACGCACAATCTTTTTCGAGTGGGCTGGCGAACTACGGTGTCTTTGGATTCACCAAAAATAACAATATCACCCCCATAGTGGGCCTTGTGAACCAAGGCGGGGTCGTTGCTCAAAGCGCCATTGTGGTAGCAAATTTTAATAATGGTGACGGTACTACCGGGAGCGGAGGATTTATCGCCCCTAGGACGCCAGGCGCTACACAACCCACCTAGTGCAATGATAAAGCATTGTCTCATGCGTTTCAAGAATCCCGTTCAACATTTGGGATCCTTAACATTTTTTCCGTTTTTAACTTCGTTTTTGAGGAGCTCACTTATGATTAAAAAATATGTTGGCGGAGCATTGATTATCGCAGGTTTTGTTCTATGCGGATCCCTGGGGACGTTGTGTGCCGCGCCGGCGGAACCAACGCAGGCCGGGGTTGCCGCGGCGGTGAAAGGCGAGGTCAAGGCAACGACCCCTCCGGATAAGGCCCCGCATGTACTCAAAAGCGGGGACAGGGTGCTGATGGGTGACAAGATCGAAACGGGCGCAGACGGCCAGCTGCAGGTCATGCTTTTGGATCAAACGATCTTCACGCTCGGACCTTTGAGCTCGATCACGGTGGATGAATTTGTGTATAACCCGGCCACGGATGACGGCAAAGTGAAGGCGAGCATGATGAAGGGGATCTTCCGCGTCGTGTCTGGAAAAGTGGCGCATAAAAAACCGGAAAACATGTCGGTCGATCTTCCGGCCGGGGCGATCGGTTTTCGCGGGACTAATGTGGCCGGGATCATTGACGGGCAGAAGACGACCGTCGTGCTTTTGGGCCCGGTGGGCGTAGGGCGTATCTTTGTGACCAATATCGTGAACGGTGAAGTGGTAGCGGTGGATATCAATGAAGCGGGTTTTGCGACGATCGTGGACGGTCCGAACAGCGCGCCGGTTCCCGTGTTCCAGGTTTCGGAAGCGGATCTCAGCCGGATCGCCGGGGCCTTAAGCCAGCGAACGACCGGCGCCGGAACGGGTACTACCGGAGTGGATACGGGCGCCGCTTCCTTGCCGAAGGGGCAAGTGGATACGCAGGCTTTGCTGGACCTTCTCAATAATGTGGATACCATGAATCAAACAAGTACGCAAAGCGCTCAAAGCGCCGCACAGGAGTCCGCACAGGATTCTGCGAAAAAAGATCAACATAGTTCCGGTTCCGGACAGGGCAGTTACCCTTACAACTAGTAATTTTCTGAAGTAGATTTAAAAGGGGACAGGCAATCAATGAATGCCTGTCCCCTTTTATTTTGATTCGGCGATGGTGACGCCGTCCCATGCAGGTCCGGGCGGGGTTTTCAGGCAGTTCCGGACACGAGACGCGTAAACCTCATAAAGCGGGCCGAGTTCGATTCCCGGAACTTTAATCTTCAAACATTCGTCCAAAGCTTTTGCCGCGTCGTCCCAGCGCTGTGCCCGGTAAGCTTCGATCATTTTATAATGGCAAGAAGTCAGTGTTTTAAAATCCCCATTTTCGGTGAGCTCCTGTCCTCCCAACAGCGCGAAGATCTTGACGGGCTTCGTCTTTCCTTTCACCCGGATGAGATCGATTTCAAGCGACGCGAACCCTTTTGTCGCGGTGACGGTGTTTTGGCCCAGGATGGCGGTCACGCCGTAATTTTTTGAAAGCCCCTCGATCCTGGACGCCAGATTCACCTCATCGCCGAGCGCCGTGTAATCAAAACGTTGTTCGGAACCCATGTTGCCGACGCAGGCGCTTCCGGTATTGATGCCGATCCCGACGCGGATATCCTCAAAACCCGGCGTGGCCCGGAGATATTTTTGCATCGTCAGGGCCGCTTGGCATGCGTGCGGCGCGTGGTCCTTGTCTTCGAACGGCGCATTCCAGAACGCCATGATGCAGTCGCCCATGTATTTATCGATCGTGCCGCCGTGTTGCAGGATGATATCGGTCATCGGCGTGAGGAACTTGTTCATGAACTGGGTGAGCTCCTCCGGCGTGAATTTTTCCGCGATTCCGGTGAAATTACGGATATCCATGAAGAGGAATGTCATGGGACGTATCTCGCCGCCGAGCTTCAGCTGTTTCGGGTTTTTGGCGAGTCTTTCGACCAGAGCCGGGGAGAGATAACGGCCGAAAGCGCCGCGGATCTGGCCGCGTTCGCGTTCCGTACCGAGGAAATTGAGGAAGGACGACGCCAGATAGATCGAAAAAACGGCGAACGACGGGAAAACCGGGTCGATCAAAAAATGCCAACGGGTGAAGGCGTACCAGGAAAATCCGAATGCGGAGGCGATGGACACGAGGGCGATTGCGGCGCAGCGTATGGCCCCAGCCCTCGGCAGGATCAGAATCAGCAGAATCCCCATCAAAGTCAGAAAAGTGAATTCCAGGCCTGAGGCCCAATCCGGGCGTTCCAGGAAGTCCCCGAGGAACATCTGTTCGGCGATCTGGGCGTGGACGTCCACTCCGGAGGCGCGCGGGTTGAGCGGCGTGGCCCGGAGGTCTTTGAGGGCCATGGCACTCGCTCCGATGAAAAGGACTTTTTCTTTTACTTCCTTTAGGGTGTTGTCATCCGACATGATTTTCCAGGCGGGAACGTATCGTTCGGGTCTGTATCCGGTATCATAAAGCCAGATCCTGCCCGAAGCGTCCGTGGGGATTTCGAGGAGGCCGTCCTTGATTCCCACGATCCCCGTTTTTTCTCCGAACGAGGTCTCGCCGGTCGCGCCGGCCAAAGTGATCTTGTAGGCTGAGGCGCCCTGAAAAACACGCAAGGCCTCAAGCACCAGGGCCGGGTAAAGGGAACCGTTCAGCCTGAAAATCGCCGGAACACGACGGACGATCTGATCCCACTCGACGCCCATATTGAAGCAGCCGTTTCCTGCGGCGGCTTTTTCCAAGGCCGGAAGATTAACAACCGCACCTTTGAAATCCGGCCAAACGTGGTCGACGGCCCGGTCGTGGGCCGCGCCGTGTTCCAGGAAGCCCGTTTTCAAGAGCGGAGATCTTTCGTGAGGTTCGTTCGTCAACCCGAAGGCAAGGACCACGGGAGCTTTCGCGATGACTTTGGCGAACACCTCGTCATGGTCCGGGATCATTTCTAACTGGGCCTTCAAGAGGTCGTCCGAAAGGTTATCGGTCCACAGCGGGATGATGTTCTTTGGGGAAGTCCGGTCGGGTTCGGGGAAGACACCGTCGAATGCGATAACGGTGGCGCCGCCCGAAACAAGACGCACGATCAGTTTCGCCAAGAGTGTCCGGGGCCAGGGCCACTGGCCCAGCTTTGCCAGACTTTCGTCATCAATATCGATGATACGCACCGGGGTGTCCTGGTAAACGCGGGGCTTGATCGTCTGGAAAACGTCGAACACCTTGGTCCGAAAAGACTCGATCTGGAATGGAAAACTGTACTGGAGAGCGAGCACGCCGAAGAGGATCAGCGCGGGAATGACATAAGAAAGTGCTTTTCGCATGGAGGGATTATAGAAAGAATTAGCTCTGGCGACAAACCTTTTTAGTGCGGCGGTTAAACGCTTCTCTGAAAAAACCTCATGATTATTTTCTGGAAATAGATAAACTATTCACAGTCTTATGACGTTGCTTCCAGAGAGACGATAAGCCTTTTAACCGGAGGGAGTGGGAAGTGAAGAATATCAAGATCACGCTGAGCGAAAAGGACATGCCGAAACAATGGTACAACATGGCCGCGGACCTGCCGACGCCCATGCAGCCGCCGCTCGGGCCGGACGGAAATCCGATCTCGCCGGATATGCTCGCGAAAGTATTTCCCATGAACCTGATCGAGCAGGAAATGAGCACCGATCGCTGGATCAATATTCCGGAAGAGATCCTTGAAATGCTCTACCGCTGGCGTCCTGCGCCGCTGAAGCGCGCGGTCTATCTTGAGAAATATCTCAAGACCCCGGCACGCATCTATTATAAAGATGAAAGCGTGAGTCCTGCCGGCAGTCACAAGCCCAACACTGCCGTGGCGCAGGCCTGGTACAACAAACAGTTCGGCATTAAAAAGCTCACGACCGAAACCGGTGCCGGCCAATGGGGGAGCGCGATCGCGTTTGCCTCGCAGCTCCTGGGCCTCGAGTGTAAAGTCTTTATGGTCCGCATTAGTTTTGACCAGAAGCCGTTCCGCAAGAGCCTGATGCGCGTTTGGGGAGCGAACTGCGTCGCAAGTCCGAGTCATGAAACACATGCCGGCCGCGAGATCCTGAAAAAAGATCCTAAAACTCCAGGCAGTCTCGGCATCGCGATCAGCGAAGCCATCGAAGAGGCCGTGGGAGACCCCAGCGGCAAGACGCGCTATTGCCTCGGGAGCGTGCTCAATCACGTCATGCTTCATCAGACCGTGATCGGCCTCGAGGCGAAGAAGCAACTCGCGTTGGCCGGAGAGAAACATCCGGATATCGTGATCGCATGCGCGGGCGGCGGGAGCAATTTTGCGGGCATTTCGTTTCCATTCGTCTGCGATAAGATCCATGGCGCGAAGATCAAAATTATTCCCGTGGAGCCGACGGCGTGCCCGACCTTGACGCGCGGGCCCTTCAGCTATGATCACGGCGACGTGGCGAAGATGACGCCGCTTCTTCCCATGCACACGCTCGGGCATACCTTTATTCCTGAGCCGATCCACGCCGGGGGACTGCGCTATCACGGGATGTCACCGCTTGTGAGTCAGGGCGTGGTCGAAGGACTGCTTGAGCCTCGCGCGATGGACCAGATCAAATGTTATGAGGCCGCGATGCTTTGGGCGCGGACGGAAGGGACGATCTGCGCTCCGGAGACGAGTCACGCGATCGCTGCAACGATCGACGAGGCCGTCAAGGCGCGCGAAGAGGGGAAGGAAAAGTCGATCCTCTTCTGTTACAGCGGCCACGGGCTCATGGACCTCTCCGGCTATGACAAGTTTTTAAACGGTGAGCTAAAAGAGTATTCGCTTCCGGATTCCCTTCTTCAGGAAGCGATTTCTACGATCCAGCATCACCCGAAACCTTCGACCCAAAAGACAGGAAAATGGTAAAAAGCTTAACCGCGTTGATTCTTGGAATGCTGTTCTTGGCCGGATGCTCCGCGCCACCAGCGCAGATACCGGACATCCCGAAAGACCATCCCGCCAACAAATTCTATCAGACTGCCCAGCAGGGGATGCTTGCGGACAGAGTTTGCCGGGACAATAAGGGGGACCCGTCAATCCCGATCGGGAGGATCGAAAAGAGTGAGGGGTATACCAAACTTGGAGATCTTACGGCCGGTGTTTTCCGTTTTCGCGAGAACTCGACCGGAAAGCAATATCTCGGAGTTTCCTTCCTTCAATACAACGGATTCCTCCAGATCCCCAAAGTCTGCGCGTGGGAAGAAAAATATAAAATTGCGGATTAATGCTGAAAATAACGACCGGCTTGGACACCGGCCTTTAAGCTTAAAAACTCTTTGTTTCTTTCAGCCTGGGTTTTCGGCGATAATTCTTCTGAATCGGTTGATTCATCCGGGTTTTTCTTGGGCGTGGTCAAGGTCTCGTTAATTTTGACCATAGCCGTGACTTTATTCATTTTTTCATTTCTGATCGCGACAAGGTTCTCCCTGTTTTTTCGTTTTTGAGCTTGATCCGCAATCATGGCAGCAATTTCTTTATCACTGGGAATAGTGCTGACAGGAGACGCCATGCCGGGGGGTAGGCTGGATTCCGCGTTTTCGGCCATTTCGATAGGAGCTTCCGCTGGCAGATTCAGCGCAGTAATAGTTTTATTTCTATTAATCAATAGGGAATACAAGGCAAAAAAAGCCAACACGACTAAAACAACCGCTACCACAGGAATTTTTTTTAGCAATTCTTCCATCGATCCCTCACGAAATATCCCGGTTAAGATTCGGTGAAGCCGGTTTTTACGTAAATGTACCGACCGTTGTTCGACTCCCGCGCGGCCGGAAACCAAGGCGGCGCCGTGTCCTGAAATCTCGCATCGTAATACTGAAGTTGATTGTAGCCATCGGTAATCCTTCCGCTTGAATCCATGACCCCCGTCGGGCCGCAGGTGTTGTTGGTCAGGCCGCCATACTGAACCATATCTCCTTGATTCCCCCCGGCCGAATGGTTGTTCAGGTAGCATTGCAAGTTAAATGATTGGGTAAGAGCTACAATGTAAGCGTCGATTCTGAGAGCGCCGGTGACCCCTTCTTTTACGGACACGTTATTATTCGACACTAATCCCAGCATATCCGTGCTGGCCGGATTATGAACTGGATCCGCGTCATGAAGCATGGGGTCCGTGTTATAAAGAATGCTCCCGCTGATCAAAACATCCTTATTGGAAGCAATAGTCAGCTGGCCTTTTAAGGTTCCTTTGACCTCGACATTTTCATCTTGAACATAAAGAGCTCCGTTCGCCGGAATGGCCATACTCTTTTGGTTCCAGCCCAATTTGGTATTGGTAACCTTCATCGTACCATCCGAAAGTAATTGGATGACAGTTGTGGAAGGGTTTTTAGGGTCTTTGGCGTTTAGCGAGAGTCCGCCGGTTTGCGCAGCGGTTTGGACATTATTCAATATTTCATTTGTGGGAAAAAAAATATTGGAAGCGCCAAGTGACAAGCCTCCTTGGAAATCCGGATTATCCTTGGGCGGTCCGCCTTGTCCGTAATTGATCGTGGCGGCAGATTGACTTACGGGACCGTTAAAGATGGGGGAACCCATAATATTGAACTGACCGTTCGTGTGGACGGGGCCCTCACTGTACATGCTCGTCACCCACCACAGAGTGCCCCATTTCGAGGTTATTTCGGAATTGCTCAAATAATTCCATCTTGCAATAGACACCAGCTTGACCTTTAACGTTAATGTTTTAGTGGCTATGCCAAAAGTACCGACAGAGGTGATGGTGTAGGTGCGCCATGAGGCCCCGTCATCCGCGAACGATACGGTATAACTGCCTGACAGGCTGCCCGGTCCCACCGAATAAGGAGTGGGGGGGATATAAAGGAACTGGCTGGTAGGTAGAGCGCCTGTAGCAGCTTTTAGTTCTAGAAAGGCCTGGGAAAGTCCTGCATCGGCGATATAGTAAGCGCGCAAAGAATCAGTCGTTCTTTGGGCTTGTTGATAACCTCCAATTGCAATAATATAAAAAGCTGCTAAAAAAGCCGTGATTAAGAGAGTGTAGAGCATCGCAGCAATCAACGCGAAACCCTTATTATTTTCTATTTTTTTAGTTTTCATACAAGATGGTTCCTAATATTGATCATGGTTGTCGCGGAACCGGTCACCATTTTCCCCAACGCGTTTTGTGATAATCCGACATCGATCCCAAGCGTTACATTGACATATTGAGTTCCTGCTAAAACCCAAAAACGGAGAGTCAGCGTATTCCCCGCAGGCGCGGTATAGATGACTTCATCCACCGTCCCGTTGGCCGTGGGATGATTGTAGAGCAAAGATGTGTTTCCCGGGTTCAGGTAATAACGCCGTTCGATCCCATCGGTCCCCACAAAATGCAAATCGCTTAAACTAACGATACTATAGGAGACTGCTTCGGAAAGCCGGAAAGTTCCTCCCGGTTCAAAACTGCCCTTGATGATTTTATTTATAATGACATTTGAAATTTGCTGAAGCCCTTGTTCGGCCGACGCAGCAGCCGCTGTTCGTTCGTAAACGATGAACGCCGAAGACATCACGCCTAGGATCATTGATGTAATGGCCACAACAATGAGAGTCTCTACAAGAGTGAATCCCTTCTCCTGCAGCCGCTGCATCCGCCATTCCTTGGTTTTTAAAAATCGTTTCATCATGTTTTATGATCTTTCTTAGGTGATTTGCGATTCATTCGCGATATCCGTGCTGCAATATTCCTGTCTCACGACGGATCCTCCCAAAAGGCGTTCTGTCCAGTTAATCTCGACCTGGACCTTTTTTCGGTACATGTAGGCGACGGCGTTATCCACATCGGTAACGGTGATGATGCGGTTCCCAGTAAAATCATCTCCTGCGACATCGAAAGTCGCTTTAGTATCGAGAGAAAAAGAGGCAGAGGGGAGGCTGACAATGTTGTTAAAGGGGGTTCTTCGTTCTTCTTCGATGTACCTTTGGGCCCAGTACATAGCTTGAACCCTGTGCTTCATGTAAGAGCAAAGATACATACCCGTGACCAAGGCGGAGGCGAAGGACAAACAAACTATTACAAATATACTGAGGCTGACCAAAGTTTCAATAAGAGTAAATCCTTTTTGACTCTGCAAGTGTGCTTTCATTGTTCCCACGGTTTCTCCTTTCCAAAAATCTCAACATCCAACCCCACTAACAGTGTATACGAATCCGAGTTATTATTCAACATTGTTTAACTAGCTAAAACAATCATTATTAATTTAAAAAGTCCTTCAAATAGCAATACTTATCATTTTTGAGATATGCGAGGAGTACAGGACATTTTTTGGAATACGAAAAAATTCACAGGCTTCCAACATCTCCTGAATCCGATCTCGAAAAAGCAAGAGCACCCTAATTTTAAGCAGGATTCCAAAGATCGGGGTCCCGTACGCCGAACCGTATATCTCTGGATTATTGCCTGCGAGATTTTGTATACTTGTGCGGGTGTTCGAGGCCGCTCTTAACGGGAAAGGAAAAATGGGAAATTCTTCATTTCTAGCCGAGATCCTCCTGGTTCTTCTAATGGCCACGGTGGCTGCCGTGATCTTCGAAAAATTCCGTCTTCCGACGATTCTCGGATTCCTCCTGACCGGTGTCATCATCGGGCCCCAGGGCCTCGGCATTCTTTCTGACAGCGCCCATATCCGGATGCTTGCGGAGCTCGGCGTGGTGCTTCTCATGCTTACGATCGGACTGGAGTTTTCCGTTGATCGTTTGCGCGGGATGCAGAATATCGCGGTGATCGGTGGAACATTGCAGATCCTCGTTTCGGTCGCTGTTTCGATGGCCTTCGGGTGGTGGCGCGGCTGGACCTTTTATGAAGGGTTTTTCCTGGGCTCGGTCATCGCGTTAAGCTCCACGGCGATCGTGCTCAAATACCTGATGGATCGCGGCGAGATCGACTCGCCGCACGGCCGCATCGCGATCTCGATCCTGATCTTCCAAGACCTCGCGGTCGTTCCGCTCATGATCTTTCTTTCGGCCTTCGGGCAGACCATGAACTCGGTGGGGCTGGCCCTCGGACTTGCGCTCCTCAAAACGGTGGCGCTTTTGGCCGGGGCTTTCGCCTTTTCCCGTTTTCTTCTTCCCCAGCTTCTCTATCGCGTGGCCGCGATACGGAACCGCGAGATCTTTTTCCTTTTCTCGGTGGTGGTGTGCCTGGGTATGGCATGGGGGAGCGGCGCCCTCGGACTTTCTATGGCCATCGGTGCGCTTCTGGCCGGTTTCATGTTCGCGAATACCGGATTCTCGCATCAGCTGATCGGAGATATCATCCCGTTCCGCCACCTTTTCGTGAGCCTGTTCTTTGTTTCGATTGGTCTTTTATTTGATATCCACTTCTTTTTGAATCACATCTTCCTCGTGCTTTCGGTGGTGAGTCTCGTGCTTTTCATTAATTTTTTCATCATGACCCTTTTGATCATGGCCTTCGGGTTCCCGCCGCGCGTGGCCGTGATTACCGGGATCATGCTTTCACAGATCGGAGAGTTTTCGTTCCTTCTGATCGAAATGGCGCGCGGGTCGGGGCATATTACGCCTGTCCTTTATCAGATCCTGCTTTCGACGGCCTTTTTGACCATGTTGATGACGCCGCTCCTATTCGCGGCGATCCCTTTTGTCCTGAAAACTCTGAGCCGGTTCATGATCTTCGGCGTACCGCCCAGGAATTGGGCCAAACAGGATCGTTCGCTTTCCTCCCTTATGGGGCATGTGATTCTTTGCGGGTTCGGACCCACGGGGCAGGATCTGGCCATTGCCTTTCAGGAAGAGAAGGTCCCTTTCGTGATCATTGAAATGAATCCGGTCAGGATGCGCGAGGCCAAGAAAATGCACATGAAGGCTATTTACGGAGATGCGGCTAATCAGGAGGTTCTCAAAAGGGTGGGGATCAGCCGCGCGCGAGCGGTCATCGTGAGTTTTCCCGATCCATTAGGGACGACACAAATCACCCGGGTGGTCCAGGGCCTGAATCCGGATGTGATGCTTGCGGTCCGGACGCGTTATGAAGGGCAGATGCCGCAACTTTATGAGTTGGGAGCGGACATCGTGGTGACTGAAGAGTGGGAAGCGAGTCACGAGTTGAACCGTCTGGTTCTCGGGCAACTGGATGTTCCCGAAGAAAGGATCGAATATCATCTCGGGAGGATCCGTTCGCGCAAGGAGATCGCGGTCGAAGAAGCGATCTTCCGGCGAACCGTCAAAACGGCTATGCCGGGAAAAAGATCGGTGGTAAATTAACGCGTTCACGGGACAAGATTTTTTAGGGTCTGAAATTCAAGCAATCTTAAATGACAAGGAGGTTTTAATGAAGATCCTGGGGAAACTGATGGCGTTGTTGGTCGTGGTGCTGGTCATTTTGGTGCTCGCGCGGAATATTGTGGTGAAGGCGGCGATGGAGACTGGCGTGAGGCTCATGACCGGGATGCCTTTGCATGTCGGCAAGCTCGATATTAATCTGGCGAATTCGTTCGTGGACATCGAATCCCTTGTCGTCAAAAATCCAGCCGGTTACCACGACACGGCACTCGTCGATATTCCGAAGATCCTCGTGGCCTATAATTTCCAAGATATCCTGAAAGGAAAGGTTCACCTTAAAAACATCGAGTTCGATATGAAGCAGTTCACCGTCGTGAAGAACGAAAAGGGAGAGCTCAATCTGGACCGCCTGAGAGCGCTCCAGGGGACTCAAAGACCAGCGGCTCCAACAGCGAAACCGGCGCCGAAAGCCCCCGCCAGGGCCATTCCGATCCAAATCGACATGATGCGTCTTAAGATCGGCAAGGTCGTTTACGTGGATTATTCCAGCGGCCAGCCCTCGACCAAGGAATTCCGCATCGATCTCGATCAAAGCTTTCAGAACATCACCGACCTCAACAGCGTCGTGCGCTTGATCGTCCTGAAGGCCATGATGAGCTCCGGGATCTCAAATCTCGTGAGTTTCGATATCGGAGGTCTTGAAGGGACCCTTACGGGGGCTTTTAATACTTCCACGAAATTAGCAGCCCATGCTGCGGCAAAAAGTCTGAATACTTTGAAGACCGCAGCGGCGAATCCGGGCACGGTCGCGACCCAGACCGAAGATGTGCTGAAAGGCACGACCAGTACCGTCGAAAATACAGCGAAAGAAGTGACCAGCGGTGTCAAGGATGCCGCGAGCAGTCTCAAGAACAAATTGAAGCTCCCGTTCTAAAAAAAGTAATTCTTGAACCTCGCTTTCGAATAAGAAAAGGGCCCATGGCGTTCTTGTTCTCAATAGGTTTTTAAAATTGAAAACGAGGACAGTCATGATCTCCCGTACATTTTTTGATTAAGGAGAATCATGGTAAGCAGGGAAAAGGAACTTAAAACCCTTCTATGCATCACGCACCAGATCAATACGGGTCTGACGGTCGATGAGGTTCTGGATTATGCCTATAAGACCCTGCACGTGATTATCCCCTACGATCGTATCGGATTCTCGCTTTTGGAGAAGAACGATACTATTTTGCGGTCCTATTGGGCGTGTTCGAAAGCGTCCGTGATCAAGATCGGAAAAGATTACTGCGCAGCCATGAAGGGCAGCAGTCTTGAAAAAATCCTTCAGACCCGGGAGCCGCGCATTCTCAACGACCTGGAAGCCTACCTCAGGGAGCACCCGGGTTCGAGGCCCACAAGAGATATCGTGGAAGAGGGGATGCGTTCGAGTCTGACATGCCCTTTGATCGCGTCTTCGAAACCCATTGGCTTCCTCTTTTTTTCGAGCCGGGAACCTTACAAATATCAAGACGCGCATGTAAGCCTCTTCCGGGAGATCGCGGGCCAGCTCGCTTTGACACTCGAGAAAAGCCGGCTCTACGAACAGGTGGTCGGGTTTAACGATTTGAAGAACAAGTTCCTCGGGATGGCCGCCCATGATTTGCGCAGTCCTATCGCGGTCATTAAAGGCTATGCGGATATCCTGCGGGACGGGCTTTTGGGAGAACTTGGCCCGGAGTCGAAAAGGTCCATCGAGGTGATCAGTCGCTATTGTGACAAAATGCTGATGCTGATCCGCGATCTCCTGGATATCAGCGCCATCGAATCGGGCCATCTGTCGTTGAATCTCCGGGATGTCGATCTCACGGCGTATCTGAAAGAAAACGGCCAGGAAAATGCCCTCTTGGCCCGGGCGAAGGCGATCGAACTCATTCTCGAGATCCCGGAGGACCTTCCCAGGGTTTCGATGGATGCCGACCGCATCGATCAGGTGATCAATAACCTTATCACGAACGCGGTCAAATTTTCGGATTCCAAGAGCCGGATCGTTCTGCGGGCGGTCCTTTCGGAAGGCTCGGTCGCGATCTCGGTCACGGATCAGGGCCAGGGGATTCCTCGTGAAGAGATCTCAAAAATGTTCCAATATTTTGGCAGAACCAAGGTCCTTCCGACGGCCGGCGAAAAAAGCACCGGGCTGGGGCTTGCGATCGCCAAGCGCATGGTGGAGGCCCACGGCGGGACGATCGGAGTTGAAAGTCAGCCGGGCCAAGGATCCATATTCACCTTCACACTTCCTCTGAAGCCGGCCTTGGGCCATTGATGGGTTCCCTGAGTTTCGAGATCAAAGCGCGATCTTCCGATCCGGTCTTTCTCCGCGCTATCCTCAAGGCACATAAGGCACGATTCAAAGGCCTCGATCATCAGATCGACACGTATTTCCGTGTTCCCTCTGGACGGCTGAAGCTTCGCGAAGGGAATATCGAGAACGCCCTCATCTTTTACAAGCGCGGTGATCAAAAAAAATCTAAGCGATGTGATTCCGTGCTTTTTCCCTGCGGGAAAAAGACGCCGCTTAAAAAAATCCTGACCCAAGCACTTGGCGTTCTGACCGTTGTGGATAAAAAGCGTGAGATCTATTTTCTAAAAAACGCCAAGTTTCATATCGACCGTGTTAAAAAACTCGGGAATTTTGTGGAGGCCGAGGTCTTTGATCCGAAAGGGAGTCTTGGCGCGGCGAAGCTCAGGAGCCAATGCGAATTTTATCAAAAGCTTTTGAGGATCCGGGCTAAAGACCTTGTTGCGGATTCGTATAGCGACCAGTTACTCAGACTAGAGACTTGAGACCAGAGACTAAAGACTTAAAGTTTTTGCTACGGTCTGCAGTCTTTAGTCTGGTTTGAGCGGGACGGGCAAACGTTTGGATCCCCAGTTCCCAGGTTTTTCGTCAAAAACCCCGACGAGCATCGTTCCGCAAAATTTACAAAGGCCGTTTTCCTTCAAATTCCAATCCGTCAACGCATAGCCGTTCCGACCGATCAATTTCTTTCCGCAATGATGGCAAAAAGTCGTCTCGCCTTCGGGGTCGTCGATATTTCCCGTGTAACAATAATGAACCCCGCTTTCGAGCGCGATCTTGCGAGCCTTGTGAAGCGTTGAAGCCGGGGTTGGAGGGACTTCCCGGAGGTTATAAGCCGGATGAAACGCCGTGAAATGGAGCGGGACATCCGGCCCCAGGTTTTTTACGATCCAGAAAGTCAGGTCCCGCAGTTCTTTTTCGGAGTCGTTCAGGCCCGGAATGAGGAGCGTGGTGATTTCAAGCCAAACCCTGGTTTCATTCTTAAGATAAAGAAGCGTTTCAAGCACCGGTTGGAGGGAGCCATCGGTGTACTTCTTGTAGAAAGCTTCTGTGAAGCCTTTCAAGTCTACGTTCGCCGCGTCCATCCATGTGTAAAATTCTTTCCGGGGCGCGGCGCACACGTAACCGGCCGTGACAGCGACTGTCTTGATCCCGGCTTTGCGGCACGCCTTGGCTGTTTCCACGGCGTATTCATGAAAGATGGCGGGTTCGTTGTACGTAAAAGCTACGCTCCGACAGTGAAGTGTTTGGGCGGTTTTAGCGATGAGTTCCGGCGGGGCGGAATCCGCAAGCGTATCCATCTCTCTGGAATGGCTGATGTCGGCGTTCTGGCAGAATTTGCAGCCAAGATTACATCCCGCCGTACCGAAGGAAAGGACAGGCGTGCCGGGAAGGAAATGGAAAAGAGGCTTTTTTTCGATAGGGTCGACACAGAAACCGCTGGAGCGGCCATAAGTGGTAAGCACGATCTTGCCCTTTTGGCAGGCCCGCACAAAGCAAAATCCGTGCTGACCTTCCACGAGCTTGCAGTGGCGGGGGCAGAGATCACACTGGACTTTCCCGCTTGCCAGCTTTTGCCAGTATTCCGTTGGAACAACAGAAGGAGGCATCAGGCGTTTTATTCTGCGGAGCGGATCATGATGAGGAGCATTTTGAAAGGTTGGGCGGCCTTGAGTGAATGCGGGATACCCGCGGGCATGATGATCATCTCGCCTTTTTTCAACTTGTGGGGTTTTCCACCGATCTTGATCTCTGCTTTGCCGTCGAGAATGAGGACCGAGGCGTCGTAGGGGGCGGTGTGTTCGCTTAAGCCCTCACCCTTGTCGAAGGCGAATAGTGTCAGCGTCCCCGCTTTTTTATTCAGGAGCTGTTTGCTGACGACCGAGTGTTTTTGATAGGCCACGAGATTTTCGAGTCGGAGAGATTCGGCGATGAAATCTCGGGGGGCAGAAGACCTGGGGGAGGGTGTCATTTTAAAAGCACTTTCCCGTGGTTTTGCGCGGGCATGAGGTTGTGGAACACTGGTAGCAGATCTCATTCGGTAGTTTTCCGGCCGTGAAAAATTCCCGGACATCCTCGAGGGTGGTGGACGCGATATTCTGGAGCGCTTCCTTGGTAAAAAATCCCTGATGGGACGTGACCACCACATTGTTAAAGGAGAGGAGGCGCGCGAGGACATCGTCGGTAATGACTTTGTTGGAAAAGTCCTCGAAGAAATAATCGCTTTCTTCCTCGTAAACGTCCAGCCCCGCGAAACCGACCTTGCCGGTCTTGAGACCTCCGATGAGGGCCTTGGAATCGATCAGCATGCCCCGTCCTGTATTGATGATCATCACGCCTTGTTTCATTTTCGCGATGCTTGCCTCGTTAATCAAATGATAGGTTTCTTTAGTGAGCGGGCAGTGGAGCGAAAGGATGTCGGAATTTTTATAAAGGGTGTCGAGGTCCACGTACTCGAATCCTGTTTTTTTCTGGTAATCCAAGTCCGGAAAAACATCGTAGGCAAGCGCGCGCATTCCGAAGCCCTTGAGGATCTCGATCAAGACCCTTCCGATCTTTCCGGTCCCGATGATGCCCACGGTTTTTCCATGCATGTCAAAACCTAACAAGCCGTTCAAGGTAAAATTATTATCGCGGGTCCGGTAATAGGCCCGGTGGACCTTGCGGTTCAAAGCCAACATGAGAGAGACCGCGTGTTCCGCCACGGCATAGGGGGAATAAGCCGGAACGCGGACGACGTGGATCTTTTGGAAGAGGGCTTTCAGGTCAAGGTTGTTGTAACCGGCCGCCCGGATCGCAATGAGCCGGATCCCGTTCCGGGCCAAGATTTCGACGGCTTCTTTTTGGACGGCATCGTTGACGAAAACACAAACGACCTGAAAACCTTGGGTGAGAGAGGCGGTTTCGGCCGTGAGGTGGCTCTTTAGATAGGCGATCTTGAACCCGAAATTCCGGTTCGCATCGTCGAAAGATTCGATGTCGTAGGGTTTGGCGTCGAAGAATGCGATCTTGATGGAATCGAGGGCTTCAGTCCCCATAAAATGTTCCTTCCTTCGCCTATTATAGTGCCCGGCCATTCTGAATGCCAGACATCCCTGGACTTAAAATTTTAGGGGTTTTTCAGATCTTTTTTAGGTGTAGAATAAAAGCCGATCTTTTAGCGAAGAGGTGCGCATGAAGACTCAAGAAAAAGTCCGCACAGCGGTGGTGAGCGGGCAGTTCTATCCCGAAGAACCGGAACTTCTCAAGAAAAAGGTCCGACAATTCCTGGAGGCCGCTCAGGGTGTTTCCGCTCCGGAGGTCCGGGCGCTGATCGTCCCGCACGCGGGTTATGATTACTCGGGGCAGGTCGCGGCCGAGGCCTACAAATTGATCGAAGGCCGGAAGTTCGAAAGCGTTGTCATCGTCGCTTTTTTGCATCGCGTGTTCCTGCAAGGCGTACTCGTGGACGATGTCGACGCTTATGAAACACCGCTCGGGCGCGTCCCCGTGGACCGCGATCTTGCCCGGGAAATCCGGATGTGCCACCCCGTTTTTCAGAACGCGACGGCCGGCCGTCTTGAAGAACATTCCCTGGAGGTCCAGATTCCATTTCTTCAAGAAACGGTCCCGGGACTTAAGATCGTTCCCATTTACATCGGCGTTCAGAATAGCACGAATATCACCGCCCTCGCGGATGCCTTGGCGAGGACTCTTGCGGATCGAAACGTCCTTGTGGTGGCGACGACGGACCTCTCCCATTTTCATTCTTATGAAACAGCTTCCGGAATGGACAGGGCACTGATCGCCAGGTTCGAAACGAGAGATGCTGAAGCGATCTATGAAGCCTACGCCAAGGAGGAGGTTGAAGCGTGTGGCATGGGGCCTGTCCTGACATCGATCTTGCTGGCCAAGAAAATGAAATGGTCCGGCCCATGCCTCATCCGGTACGCGAATTCGGGAGACGTGACCGGGGAGCGAAGTTCGGTCGTGGGTTACGCGGCCATGGCTTACAGGAAAACGTTATGTTGAATCCGGAAGGGGAAAAAAAGATATTGGTTTACGCGCGGGAACTTTTGAAGGCGCGTTTAACGAGCGGGCCCGAACCTAAGCTCGATCTTGGTCGCGAGCTTCTGGAGCAAAAGCGCGGGATCTTTGTTACGCTCAAGGTCCACGGTCGTTTGCGTGGCTGTATCGGACATATCTTGGGCGATGAACCGCTCAAAAAAAGCATCCCTCATATGACCCTTGCCGCGGCGTTCGAGGATCCGCGGTTTCCGCCTCTCGCTTTAGGGGAGCTTAAGGATCTTAAGATCCACATCTCGCTTCTTACCGAACCCGTGCCGGTAAAAAGTTACAAGGATGTCCGCACTGGAACGGATGGTATCATTGTGAGCCGCGGATGGAAAAAGGGAGTGTATCTTCCCGAGGTCGCGACCGAGACCGGTTGGGATCCCAAAAGGTTTTTTGAGAGTTGTGCGTTAGAAAAAGCAGGGCTTGCGGAGCAGGAGCTTCCGGAGGCCACGCTCGAGGTCTTTCAAACGGAGGGATTTGAGGATTAAAAAGGATTGTTTATAATGTTCAAAAAAGACGGCGTGCGGCCGATAACGTAGGTGGAATGAACGGGTTTGGATGAAAAAAAAGGAGAATCTTAAAATGAAAAAGTTCGTCCTGTTCCTTGCTGTCATGTTGGCACTCGCAAGCGTTTACGCCGAGGCTTCGGTCGTGGAAAAAATGGATTCTAATAAAGCGCTCCTTAAGTTCAGTCGAGGGGTGACGAATGTTGTGACGAGCCCTGGAGAAATCGTGCACCAAGTGCCTGCCGCGATGGAGCAAAGTCCGGATTATCTCACGGGGTTCATCATGTGCGTTGGACGGGGTATCGGATACACGCTTCTTCGGTTCGGGGCCGGGGTCTATGACATCGCGACCTTTCCTTTTCCGGGACCCACCGACTATAAGTCTACGATAAAGCCGGATACCATTGCCGACAAAGTCCTCGATTTTTCGACGAAGTAAAAATTAAAAAGCTCGTATTTTTTGACCTCCGCCTAAGTTCCGGGCGGAGGTCTTTTTTTGTCCAATCCCCGTTTTCATACTGTTCATTTCAACTTCATTGAAATTGATAGGTATTGGGACTAGATTATCCCGGTTCTTATAAATGGAAAGGGGGCCCTTCATGAAAACGTACACTGAATATCTCATGTTCGAGACAAAGAAAAAACGCGACTACATCAATATCACGCCGCAGGTCGAGGCCGCCGTTATCAAGAGCGGTGTCAAGGAAGGCCTTTGTCTTGTCAATCCGATGCATATCACCGCGAGCGTTTACATCAATGACGATGAGCCGGGCCTGATCCAGGATTTTGACGATTTTCTCGAGCGTCTGACGCCGTATGATCTCAAGGGGTACCGTCATCACCGGACCGGGGAGGATAATGGCGATTCGCATCTCAAACGCCAGCTCTTCGGCCGCGAGGTCGTCGTCGCCATCACGAGGGGCCGGCTTGACTTCGGGACTTGGGAGCGAATTTTTTATGCCGAGTTCGACGGCCGCCGCCCGAAGCGTGTGATCGTCAAGATCCTCGGGGAATAGAACTCAAGATCGCTTATGTCCAACACCTATCGCGATAAACCCAAAAAGCGCCGGAAGAAAGTCCATGCGCCGCTTCCTCCCCGGGTTGAAAAAAAAGAGGAGCGCAGGATCTGGGTCGGCGATGAGGCGGTCATCGAAAAACATTTTCTCTATCTGACGCGTCTTCTTCGTGATGAAGAACGTGAAGAGCAGAACCGTTTCAAAACGGATTTTTTGGACCGTAAGCCCGAAGAGCGGGAAAAAAGAGGGAAGGCTATTTTCCGGCTCGATCTTCTGGAAACCCATTACAATCCTTCCGGCCAGAAACTTCTCACCTTCGCGCTCCAGAACGGTCGCTCCTTGCCGCGTTATTCCCTGAATCCAGGCGATGTTGTTTCGCTTTCCGGTTTCCAGACGCCCCCGGAAGATTGTCCCGCTGGCACGGTCTATGAAAAGGATCGCTTCCGGATCACGGTCGCTTTTAGCGGCAGGATCCCGGGCTGGATCGAAAGCGAAAAAAGTTACCAGCTCAGTCTTTCCGAGAACCGCACCACCTATCAGCGCATGTATGAAGCTTTGCAAATGACGCGCACGGCGGAGCATTCCAGGGTCGCGCTTCTCCGGGATATCAGCCTCGGCCTTAAGAAACCCCGCTTGGGCGATCCGGTCTCTGGAGAAATATCCCGGAGTTTTGATCCGGGCCTTAATGACGAGCAGAAAAAGGCCGTTGCGATGGCGCTTGAGATCCAAGATATCCTTCTTATTCACGGGCCGCCGGGGACGGGCAAGACGCGTGTCTTGACCGAGATCATTCATCAGGCGTCTAAAAAAGGGGAGACGGTTCTGGTTTCGGCGCCGAGCAATGCCGCGTGTGACCATCTGGTGGAATGCCTTGTCAAAAAGAAGATCCCCGTGACGCGGCTAGGCCACCCGGCGCGTATCACCGAACGGGTCCGTAAGCATACGTTAAGTTATAAGCTTGTCGCCCATCCTTACGCGAAAATGATCGATGCTCACGAAATCCAGCTCGAGCAGTTGGCTCGTCAAAAGGAAAGGCGGCAGGACCGGCGCGTCATGTCCTGGGAAGAACGGAATGAAATGCGCGACGAGGTGAACAGGCTTCGTGATGATATCCGGGATCTCAAGGCGCAGATCTTTAAACAGGTCTGGAACGCTTCGGATGTGGTCGTGGCCACGCACACGGTCTGTGGCGATCCCTTGATTCGCGCCAAGGCTTTTGATTGGGTGATCCTGGATGAGGCGACGCAGGGAACCGAGCCTGCCACTTGGATCCCGATGCGTCATGGAGGCAAGATCATTCTGGCCGGGGACCATTGCCAGCTTCCGCCGACGGTCTTCCGCTCGCGGTCCGGCGAGCGGGGCCTGGGTTTCACGCTCTTTGAACGGCTTCATGAGGTCCTAGGTCCGAAGTTTAAAGTGCGGCTCGAGCGGCAATACCGGATGCACGAACAGATCATGGACTTTTCATCGCGGAAATTCTACGAGGGCGCGCTTGCGGCGGATCCGTCGGTCGCGGGACATAAGCTAAAAGACCTTTTAAATGTGAAAGCCGAAGGACTTGATGAAGCGCCTGTTGTTTTTCTGGACACCGCGGGGCTCGGATATGAAGAAGAGATCGAAGAAGGGACCGAGAGCCGTTATAATTTCCAGGAGGCGAAGCTTGTGGTGAAGGAACTGAGGTGTCTCATCGGGGCGGGCGTTTCGCCCGAAGAGATCGCGATCATCAGTCCTTATAGTGCCCAGGTAAAACTTTTGACAAGTATGGTTTGGGGCGACAAAGGGGAACCGGGCGATCTCGCCTCACTTGAGATCGATAGTGTGGACGCGTTCCAGGGCCGGGAAAAAGAGGCGGTGATCCTTTCGCTTGTGCGGTCGAACCGGGAAGGGCAGCTCGGATTTTTGACGGATACGCGACGCATGAATGTCGCCATGACACGCGCCAAACGCAAGCTCATCATGATCGGAGATAGCGCGACGCTTTCGAACCACCCTTTTTTTGAAGACTTGCTCCGTTATGTGGAGTCCGTGAACGGTTACCGAAGTGCATGGGAGGACAAGTAAGGGATCGTGTTTAACATGGGGGAGGGTTCATCCGGGTGAAAAAAATTAACCTGGTCTGCGTGGGATGAAATCAAAAGGAGGAAAAAATGCAGTGTCCGCTGAGCAGTTGTTGCATGCCCCCGAAGTTCGTTTTTCTCGGGGTCGCTTGCCTGGGTCTTGCCTTGGGCATCCTGTCGGCCGGCTGGCCCAAGCGATCGATCGGTCTTTATCAATCGATCATGGAGCGTTTCAATTGGAAGGTGGCCCCGATCGATGAGGCGCGCGAAGTCCGGAATACCCGGGTTCTCGGAGTCGCTCTGGGCGCGCTAAGCCTAGCCATTTTTTTTATCATCTTTTCCCGCTTTTAAGGAGACCTGTGCTGAACGTTCTGCTTTCTCTGTTTTTCTGGGTGGCGTGTGTGTCTTTACTCGCCCTTCTTTTCGTGGTCCAGCTGATCCTCCTGGCCGTTTGTTTTCCTTTTGATAAGCAGCGGAAGATCCTGCATCGGCAGTGCTTCTGGTGGTCAAGCGCCGTGATCGGCCTGAACCCCTATTGGAAAGTAAAAGTGAATGGCCTCGAGCATGTGGACCCGAAACGCACCTATGTGATCGTGGCGAACCACCAGAGTTTGGCGGACATCGTGGTCCTTTATCAGATCCGGGCGCAATTTAAATGGGTCGCGAAGGAAAGCCTTTTTAGCATTCCTTTTTTGGGCTGGTGCCTCGGGCTTTGCAAACACATCAGTCTGAAACGCAAGGACCACGGGAGCGTCCGGGATGTTTATCGCGAAGCGATCGGGTATCTCCGGTCCGGGATGTCAGTCCTCTTTTTCCCTGAGGGAACTCGCAGCGAAACAAATGAAATGAACCCTTTTCAGAGCGGAGCTTTCAAACTGGCGATCTCCGAAAAGGTCCCCGTTCTTCCCATCGCGATTAGCGGGACGAGGGATGCGATCCCGAAGGGGGACTGGGTCATGAGGTCCACGGTTTTTTGCAACCTGACCGTCCTGGAGCCCATCGAGACGGTCCCTCTCCAGCACAGTGATTTCTTAAAATTAAGCGAAACCGTTCGTTCCCGCATCACCGAAAAATTAATTTAGGTCTCGTTGACATCCTTTGGTTTTTCCGCTACACTTCCAATTATTCAGACTTAGTCTTAATAAGGATATCCCATTATGATCAAGAATCGAAAACAATTCGAGGGTTTTATCCGCGGCAAGGGGTGCCGGCTGACGGGTGAGCGGCTCAAGCTGATCGAAGGGATCAAGCTCCAGCGCGGGCATTTCAACGTGGACATTCTCGTTTCCTGTCTTAAAAAACAAGGGCTCAAGGTCTCGCGGGACACAGTCTACCGGAATCTTCCGATGCTTTTGGAGGCGGGCGTGATCGCCCAGAGTTTTCGAACGAGCCGCGATACTTATTACGAGTGCGGGTGTTCCAAGGCCCATCATGACCATTTGGTTTGCCGGGAATGTGAAAAAGTGGTGGAGTTCAAGGACCCTGAGATCGAGAAGGCTCAGCGCCGCGTCGCGAAGAAGCACCGATTTAAATTGGAATATCATTGTCATCAACTTGTGGGGCTTTGCAAAAAATGCCGGAAATAAGATCCACAAGGCTCGATCAACTGACGGCCGGGGAGCATGGGGTCGTCTTGGGCTATGAAGGCGACGAAGACCTTCACTTCCGGCTTAAAGAGCTTGGATTGGTCCGCGGCACGGAAGTTTTTGTGAAGCGGTTTGCGCCCTTAGGGGACCCAATGGAGATCGTGCTCCGGGGGTACAGCCTTTCGATTCGTAAACAGGACGCGGCGAAAATCCTGGTCTCAAGTCCAAGGGGATGAGGGAAATACGATTTTGAAGGATACCTATGGTGATTAAAGAAGATCAAACGGAAAAGATCAAAGAGATCGCGCTCGTCGGAAATCCGAACACAGGGAAGACCACGATCTTTAACGCCCTGACCGGACTTCGCCACAATACGGCCAATTATCCGGGAGTGACGGTCGAGAAAAGGACCGGACGGATGCAGCTTCCCGGAGGCGAAGATGTCTGGGTCCTGGACCTGCCGGGGGCTTACAGCCTTTTACCGCGCTCGCTTGACGAAGAAGTCGTTCATGATGTTCTGCTCGGGATCCGAGGGGATACGCCGCCCCCGGATCTCGTACTGGTGATCCTGGACGCCAGCAACCTCGAGCGGAATCTTTATTTAGCGACCCAGGTTCTGGAGACAGGGATTCCCGCCATCCTGGTTTTGAACATGTGGGATATGGCCCGCCAAAACGGCGTCGAGGTCGATCTTGAAAAATTGACCTGGCTCACCGGCGCGTCTTGCGTTGCGACAGTGGGTATGGAGCATGAGGGTATTGAAAAACTGCGGCAGGTGATCGCCCTGACATTGATGGCTCCGGTGGCCGGAGAGACAAAGTCCCTTCTGGGAACATGCTTGCCCGGCGCTTTGAAAACCGAACTGGATAAGATTGCGGTCTTGATCGAGGACCGCCTGAAAGACCGCTCCCAGGCCGTTTTCGGGGAGGCCCTGAGGCTTTTATCGGACCGGCTTTTCCGGAGTCCTTTTTTTAAAGAAATAAATCTGGGGGACTTTTTGAGAGTGGAGGTCTTGAGCGTTCGCTCTTCATTAAAACAAAGCGGGATCGATTGGACTTCCATAGAACCCGAATGCCGGTACGCGGCGATCGATCGTCTTTGCGCCGAGACCGTCCGGAGGGCCCCTCAAAAAGTCCTGACCATTTCGGAACGGCTGGACCGGGTTCTGACCCACCGCGTCTGGGGCCTCGGCGCCTTCATCGTGATCATGGGGATCATTTTTCAGTCGATCTTTTCCTGGGCGCAAGTGCCGATGGATCTTATTTCGCGCCTCATCGAAAAATTGGGCGGCCTGGCTCAAACGTGGCTGCCGGCCGGGCCCCTCCAAAGTCTCGTGGTGGACGGGATCATTGCGGGCGTCGGGAACGTCATCGTTTTTCTGCCGCAGATCTTCCTGCTTTTCTTTTTCATCGCACTTTTTGAAGACACGGGCTATATGGCGCGCGCGGTTTTTGTTCTCGATAAGCTCATGAAAAAAGTGGGACTGAACGGGAAAGCGTTTTTGCCGCTCCTGAGCTCCTTCGCGTGCACGGTGCCGGGGGTACTTGCGACGCGGACGATCGAGGACCGGAACGACCGGTTGGCCACGATCCTCGTGGCACCCCTCATGAGCTGCAGCGCCCGGCTTCCTATCTATACATTGTTGATCGCGGCGTTCATTCCGAAGGTCCATGTGTTCCATATCTTGCATCTTCAGGGGTTGACACTTCTCGGCCTTTATCTTTTGAGCATCGGGGCCGGCCTTGGGGTGGCCGCGCTTTTCTGTAAGACCTTTCTCAAAGGAAATCGGATGCCCTTCGTGTTCGAATTGCCGCCTTACCGCATCCCGCATCTTAAAACCGTGCTTGGTACCATGTGGGACCGCGCCAAGGAATTTATCACCCGGGCCGGCAGCATCATTTTTCTTTTATCGATCGTGCTATGGTTCCTCGTGAGTTATCCGAAAGATCCCGGGGCCACGGCAAAATTCAGCGCTGAACGGCAGATCGCCACGAAAACTTCCAGCGGAGAAGTGTTGCGGGAACGGCTGGGGGCGATCGAACATGAGCAAAAGGATCTTCAACTTCGTTCAAGTTTTGCCGGATCCCTCGGGAAAGCGATTGAGCCCGCCATCCGGCCCTTGGGTTTCAATTGGGAGATCGGGATCGGGATCGTGGCTTCGTTCGCGGCGCGCGAGCTCCTGATCAGCACACTCGCGATCGTGCATCACGTCGAGACTGGCGGCAAGGGGATGACCGTCGGCCTGATAGAAGCGCTTCAAAAGCAGCGCTCGGCCGAAACCGGAAGGCCGGTTTATACGTTACTTGTGGCGCTTTCGCTCATGGTTTTTTACGTGCTGGCCTGCCAGTGTTTTTCGACCTTTGCGATCGTGAAGCGCGAGACCGGATCCTGGGGTTGGATGTTCTTCATGATCTTTTACATGACGGCCCTCGCCTGGGGCAGTTCTTTTATCGTGTATCAAGGCGGACGGTTTTTTGGATTTGAATGAACGAAAGAGGTGATAAATAATGGATACTAATGAGATCCTTGCGTTGAGTCTTGTGGCGCTGGCGGCCCTTCTGGCATTGCGCTGTTTTTTAGGCAAGAAGGGGGGCGGCTGTTGCGGCTCTGATTGCCTGCCGGCGGGCAGGCCTAAGTTCGAGAAAAAGGAAAATAGTTCCAAACCCGAGGACAACAAATGAAGAAAAGTTTTCTTCTTCTAGCCGTGTTTCTTTCGGCGGCGACCCCTCTTTATGCCGAGCAGCCTTCTGAAGATACGAGCTTGAACGAACATGCCAAAGTCGTGACCGTGGTCGCAACACCCTATGACCCTGGCCAAATGGAGTTTTGGAATTCTTATGTCATTCAAGGCGGGAAATTCGCATGGAGCTCAAACGGAGGCAGGGAGCATCGGGGGACCTCTTTGACGCAAACATGGGATACCATGACCACGATCGGTGTTTATAAAGATATCGATATTGCGATCATGGAGGGTTTTCAGCATTTTCTGAATAAAGAAAATAACTCGAATGAAGTGAGGGACCTCAATGACCCGGGTACTGGAGGACCCATGGGAGATAGGGCTGAGGGGCCGACCCACGGGTTCGGCTGGCAAGATCTCGGCGTGACGGGCCACTGGCGGTTTTATAATTCTCCGGAAAAGAAACTGGAGATCGCTTACGTCCCCACGATCTTTGTGCCGACCGGCCGGCGCAGTAATCTCGATCATCTCGGCCCGAGTCAGGGTTATACCAGCTTCGACAATGCTATTGCGTTCACCCAAGACATCCGCCGTTGGAACGGCACTTTGAATCTGGGTTATAACTCGCCTCTCGCGCATTGGGAGCGTACGGATCATCGCTATGGGACGGCCCATGCGAATTTTGCGGTCGGATATCAGGTCTTGAAATGGTTGCAGCCGGAGATCGAGCTTATTTTCTCGCATGATTTTGGAGGACACGGCATGACCGCGAATCTTGCGAGCGTGGTTTTGGGTTGCGTCATGCCGGTGAACGATCACGTGCGTTTTGAGACCGGCGTTCAGCAGGACGTTTTCGGGAGCAATGAAGTGCAAACCACGTCTGGTGTTTTCAGTGTCGCATTTATCACTTAATTTCAATAAAAGTCTAAAAAAAGGAGTGGGTTATGACCATGGATAGAGTGGTTAAGATCCTCGCGGGGAGTATGATCCTGATCAGTGTGGCCCTCGCGATTTGGGTAAGTAAGTGGTGGCTGATCTGGACCGCGTTCGTGGGGTTGAATTTGATCCAGTCCGCCTTTACCGGTTGGTGTCCGGCTTCAGGCATTCTTGCGAAGTTCGGGATCCAGGGAAGTTGCTCCATCAAAAAGCCACAGAACAAAAGTCCCGGACAATGAAAAGGAGGTTGTCTATGGAAAAGGAACGCTTTTTCTATCTCACGGTGCTGATCGCCATGGCCGCGATTGCAATAAGTTTTGTGACCGTTCCCGCGGCGCGGGCGGCAACGAGTCTGGAGGGGAAAAAAGGACTTCTCAAACTCGGAAGTCAAGCCCCTGACTTCGCGCTTCCGGATGTCGTGACTGGAAAGATTGTCCGGCGCGATGATTTCAAGGATCAAACGGCGCTTCTGGTCGTGATCCTGTGCCGGCACTGCCCCTATGTGAAACATATTCGGCAAGACCTTGTGAAATTCGGCAAAGACTATGCGGGCAAAGGGCTCGCGATCGTCGGGATCAGCGCAAACGATCCCACCGCTTACCCGGAGGACAGACCTGAAAGTCTTAAGGACATGGCGGTGCGTGAAAGTTTCACGTTCCCGATCCTTTTCGATACCGAGCAAAATGTGGCAAAGGCCTACACCGCGGTCGCTACGCCGGATTTTCTTCTTTTTGACAAGGACCGCAAGCTTGTTTACCGCGGCCAATACGATGATTCCCGTCCCGGAAATGCGTCGCCCGTGACCGGCAAGGATCTCCGCGGCGCGGTGGATGCGGTGCTCGCGGGAAAGCCCGTGTCCGGAAACCAGAAACACGCGGTCGGTTGTTCTATCAAGTGGAAAACCTAGAACCGGGATCCTGAGCGAACTCCCATGAGCCTCGAAAAGCTCGGACTGGAGCATCAAGCCCTTCTTCAGGGTCGCCTGAAGACTGTGGGATCGTCCTTTTCCGAATATAGTTTCGCGAACCTCTATCTTTTCCGCGAAGTTCATGATTATCATGTGCTCACCGTTCCCGAAGGGATCTTTATCAGCGGCAGGGCCTATGACGGTCGTCGGTTCCTGATGCCGACGGAGGCACTGCGCGAAGAGCAAGTAGACGCGGCGCTACGTCTTCTTAAGGACGGCGAATATCTTTTTCCTGTTTCGGAAGAGCGGCTCCCGGTTTTTAACGGGAAAAAGATCTCGATCGGTTCCTCGGATGATGATTCGGATTATGTCTATACGGTCGAAAAACTTTCGGCTTATCAAGGGCAAAAACTTCATGGTCAGAAAAACCTTCTGAACCAGTTCCTTTCCCGGTACGCTCCCGAAGCGCGGCCGCTGACTCAAAACCTCATGAACGATGCGCGGAAAATCCTGGACGTCTGGCAGGAGGATGTGCGGGAAGAAAAAACAGCCACGGATTATTTCCCGTGTCGTGAGGCGTTGGACCGTTATGACGAGCTGGTCCTTTGTGGCGGGATTTATTATGTCGAAGGGGAGCCGGCCGGTTTTGTGATGGGAGAGGAGATCCGCCCGGACATGTTCGCACTCCATTTCGCGAAAGGAAAACGAAAGTTCAAGGGGCTTTATCAATACATGTACAACCACTTCGCGAAGATCCTTCCGAAGCAATATGCCTTTTTAAATTTCGAGCAAGATCTGGGGAAGCTGGCTCTCCGGATCGCGAAATCCTCCTATGATCCCGACCGCATCCTCAAAAAATACCGTGTCAGCCCGGCCATGAAGTAAGAATTTGGACCGTTTGACACTCCCTCCACATTCGGGCAGAATGGCAACACTTTCAACCCCTTATTGAGGTTCCCTGTGGAATTCAAGATCGAAAGAATTGCGGAGCTTGCGCGGCTCAATCTGAAACCCGAAGAAAAGCAAAAGCTCGGGAAGGATCTCGGCGCGATCCTGGATTATGTCAAAAAGTTGGAGGCCCTGGATACAAAGGGTGTCGAGCCGACGAGTCATGTCCTCAATATGGAGAATGTGTTTCGTGCCGACGAAGTAAAACCCTCGGATGCGGCCGATAAGGCCCTGGAACACGCCCCGCAAGCGGACGGCCGTTTTTTCAAAGTCCCCAAGATCGTCCATCGGGATTGACGCCATGACCGATCTTTGTTCTCTTACCTTAAAAGAAGCGAGCGAGTTTGTCAAAAAAGACGGCGCGCAGACCCTGCTAGACGCTTTTCAAAAGCGTGCGGCCGTGCTCAATCCCAAGATCAATGCTTTTCTCCGTTTTGATTCGTCCCCAATAAAGAAAAGCGAAACTCCAGGACCGCTTTGCGGTGTTCCCATTTCTATTAAAGACAACATCTGCATCGATGGCCGGGAAGTGACTTGCGGGTCGAAGATCCTGGTGAAGCATGTACCGCCTTACAATGCGACCGTGATTGAGAAACTCAAAAATGCCGGCGCAACCTTTTTTGGGCAATGCAATATGGATGAATTCGCGTTCGGTTCTTCCTGCGAAACCTCGGCGTTCGGTCCGTGCCGCAATCCCTGGGATCTTAATCGTGTGCCGGGAGGCTCGAGCGGCGGCTCGGCGGCTTCGGTTGCGGCGGACATGACGCTCGCGGCATTGGGTTCGGATACCGGCGGTTCCATCCGTCAGCCTGCGGCGCTTTGCGGCGTAGTCGGCGTGAAGCCCACTTATGGTCGCGTATCGCGCTACGGACTGATCGCGTTCGGTTCAAGCTTTGACCAGATCGGCCCTCTCACCAAGACCGTGGAAGATGCCGCCATTCTGATGAATATCCTTTGCGGCCATGACCCCAAGGATTCCACCTCGTCGCCGGAGAAAGTTCCGGATTTCACGCAGGCGCTCAAGCGTGACGTCAAAGGCTTGCGTGTCGGCCTTCCGAAGGAATATTTCATTAAAGGCATCGATCCGGAGATCGAAAAAAGCGTGCGAACGGCTGCGGATCTTTATAAGAAGCTCGGCGCCGAGATCAAGCCGATCTCATTGCCGCATACCGAACATTCGGTGGCGGTTTACTATATTGTGGCCGTCGCGGAAGCGAGTTCGAATCTCGGCCGTTTTGACGGCGTGGAATACGGGCTGAGAGTTCCCACCAAAGACCTCCGCGAAATGTATTTTGAGACGCGCGATCAAGGATTCGGGCAGGAAGCTAAACGCCGCATCCTGCTCGGGACGTTCGTACTCTCCGCCGGTTATTACGAAGCGTACTATTTGAAAGGGCAAAAGGTCCGCACGTTGATCCGTCAGGATTTTGAGAAGGCGTTTAAGGAAGTGGACGTGATTCTCTCGCCCACTTCGCCCACCGCGGCATTCAAGATTGGCGAAAAAGTTGCGGATCCCTTGGCGATGTATCTTTCGGATATTTTTACGATCCCGGCGAACCTGGCCGGTATTCCCGCGATGTCGGTGCCGTGCGGTTTCACTTCCGGCGGTCTACCGATCGGCATGCAACTTATGGCGCGTCCGTTTGATGAATCCACCATGCTTCGTGCGGCATATACGTTTGAACAAGAAATTGGAATTTATAAAAAGAAACCTAAATTAGACTAGAGACCGTAGACCATAGCCAATAGCAAAAACAAATGACAGTGATAGAAGTGGCAAAGATCTATACAGATCTGGTGAAGGCGGAACGGGAGATTCCGGAAGCTGAGCATCAGGCCAAGGAAAAGGTCAATGCCTTGCGGACCAAGTATCATGAGATCCTGATGGCGAAAATGCGGGAAGAACGGATCGATTTTTCCGATCGTTTTGACGCCGCGGCCAAGGCTTTCGACCTTGTTCGGGAAGAAGAGACGAAATACGACAGATCAAAGTAATTCAGGGTGATGGAGAAAAGATGAAAGAAACGGGATGGTATAAGGCCGGGAAGATCAGTGAACTCAAAAAAAAGGAGCTTCAGGAGATCGAAGTCGAAGGTCACAAGCTGGCGCTCTCTTTTCGCCAGAGGAAATTCAGTGTGATCTCGGGCGAATGTCTGCATGCTCACGGACCTTTGGGAAAAGGATGCATTAACGCGAAGGGGTACGTGGTTTGTCCGTGGCATGGCTGGATGTTCCATCATTTGACCGGGAAGGCGCGTCCGGAAATCCCCGCGGCTGTGCCCCGGTATGACTTCAAGGAAGAAGGAGGATTTCTTTATATCAATCCGAAGCCGGCCACAAAAGCAAAGCATGCGCCTCATCCCGTGTCCCCGTTGTCCCGTGAAAATGTCCGGAAGTCTGGGCCGCTGCGGGTGCTGGGACTTTCCACCACGGTCATGAATCATGATGCGCCGCGTTTTTCCACATCGGAAGACCTTCTGAACGCGGCTTTGGGCCACGCCAAAAAGTCAGGGGCCGAAACGAAGTTGATCCCAGTGAGGGACCTCAAATTCAAGGCCTGCGAAGGTTATTATTCGATCGATGAAAAGGCCTGTCTTTGGCCCTGCTCGATCACGCAAGGGGACCCTGCCGACGAACTTGAAAAAGTTTATGAAGCGCTCGTGTTCTGGGCGGACGTGGTCCTCGTCGCGACGCCGATTCGCTGGGGGAACGCGAGCTCTCTTTATTACAAGATGGCGGAACGGTTCAACTGCATTGAGAACCAGACGCTCGTCGCAGACAAGACGCTTATCCAAAATAAAGTCGCCGCTTTTATCATCACCGGCGGCCAGGACAATGTCCAGGCCGTGGCCGGGAACATGATGATGTTCTTCGGAGAACTCGGTTTTTCTTTCCCGCAGTTTCCGTTCGTGGGCCACAGCCGCGGATGGGCCGCGGAGGATATGGAGAATAACCGGAACTATGTGAAGGACAGCAAGGACCTTCACGAGCAAGCTTGCGCCCTGGTGGATCGTTCACTTGTTTTAGCCAAACAGATGGTTAGAAACACTTACGAGAATCATAAATGAACTACGAGCCAGTCATTGGATTAGAAGTTCACGTACAACTGAAGACGAAGTCGAAGCTCTTCTGCTCATGCTCCACGGAATTCGGGGCGGAGGGGAATAAGCACACCTGTCCCGTGTGTCTGGGTTGGCCCGGATCCTTGCCTGTGCTGAACGAAGCGGCTTTGAAGCTTGGGATCCGGGTGGGGCTCGCGCTCAATTGTAAAGTGGCTGAGCGGCTCAAATTCGACCGGAAGAATTATTTTTATCCGGATCTTCCCAAGGCTTATCAGATCTCCCAATTCGATATGCCTGTCAACGGCAACGGTGAACTTTTGATCGAGACCAAAACCGCCGATGGAAAAATGGTGGAGCGGACGATCGGAATTACACGCGCGCACTTGGAAGAAGATGCCGGGAAACTTCTGCATGAAGCTATCGCGGATGGCAGTCTCGTGGATTATAACCGCGGCGGTATTCCGCTTCTTGAGATCGTTTCCGAGCCGGACCTTCGGAGCCCACAGGAAGCTTATGATTATCTCACCGCGCTCAAGGCCATTCTTCAATATGTGGAAGTGAGCGACTGTGATATGGAAAAGGGAAGTCTTCGCTGTGACGCGAACGTGTCTGTCCGGCCCGAGGGTCAGGAAAAATTCGGGACCAAGGTCGAGATCAAGAACCTAAATTCCTTTAAGATGGTGCAGAAAGCCATTCAGTACGAGATCGAACGGCAGACCGAAGCAATCAAAGGCGGGGAAGCGATCGTCCAGGAAACGCGGCTTTGGGATGACGAAAAAGGCACGACCTTTTCCATGCGTTCCAAGGAAGAAGCGCATGACTACCGCTATTTTCCGGAGCCGGATCTTGTGCCGTTCACGCTGTCCCGTGAGCTTGTCAAAAGTATCAAAGAGACGTTGCCGGAATTGCCGATGGCGCGCGTGAAGCGTTTCATCAAGGAATTCGGCATCCCGGAATATGATGCCTACGTGCTCGTTCAGGACAAGAAGATTGCTGAATATTTTGAAGAATGCGTAAAATTGGGAGGCGATTCAAAGCAGATTAGTAACTTAATTCAAACAAAGGTGTTTGCAACTCTTAACGAAGAAAAAATTTCCACAGAAGAATTTCGTGTGAAAATGTCGCCCAAGAGATTGGTTGGGCTTGCCACTTTGGTATACACCCAAGTTCTTAGCAGTACGACGGCCAACTCAGTGGTTTACTCTATCATGCTTACGAATGATAAAGTCGCAGAAGAAATCGTCAAAGAAAAAGGCCTAACACAGGTCTCGGATGCGGGACTGATCGAGAAGGCCGTGGAAAAAGCGATTGCCGCAAATCCCGCCGCGGTCGCGGAATTCAAAGCCGGCAAACAAAAAGCTCTCGGGGCTCTTGTCGGCGCGGTCATGAAAGAAACGGGTGGAAAAGCGAATCCGAAGATCGTCAATGAAATCCTCCTTAAAAGATTGGGATGATGGATGGAGGATGAAGGATGACGAAAAGCAAAAGGCAACGACATAAAGGTTTTCCATCATCCATCACCCGGCATCCATTTTTCACCCTTGGTATTGAAACCTCCTGCGACGAGACGTCGTGTTCGGTCCTGAAGGGCAAGGATAGGATCCTCTCCAATGTGGTTTCCTCCAGTCTTTTCCGGCATAAGAAATTCGGCGGCGTAGTGCCCGAGATCGCTTCCCGGCATTGCATGGAGCAGATCCAATGCGTGTTCGAGGAAGCACTTCGTGAAGCCAGGATCAAACCCAAGGATCTCGACCTCGTCGCCGTCACCCAAGGTCCCGGGCTCATCGGGTCTCTTCTTGTCGGCGTCGCGTTCGCCAAAACGCTTGCGTATCAACTGAATATTCCATTTGTCGGCGTCAATCACATGGAAGCGCATCTGGTCGCCAATTTCTTTGGGGCCAAAGAGCCAAAACGTTTTATCGGACTTCTGGTTTCAGGCGGGCACACGATGCTCACTTTTTGCGCGAAAGGAAAGACCCATATTCTGGGCGAGACCGTGGACGACGCGGTGGGGGAAGCCTACGACAAGGTTGCGAAGATCCTGGGGCTCAGTTATCCCGGTGGGCCGATTCTTGATAAGCTTGCGAAAAAAGGAAACCCGCGGGCCTTTCATTTCACAAAGCCGAAACAAGACAAGCGTTTCAATTTTAGTTTTAGCGGCGTGAAAACGGCGGTGCTCTATCAATTCCAGGATCCCAAGACCGGGAAGCCGAATCCCGAGGCGCCCTCTGTAAAAGATATGGCGGCAAGTTTTCAGCATGCAGTGATCGGATGGCTGGTGGAGAAGGCTCTCGATGCTTGCGAATTCAAAGGTGTTTCCGATATCGTGGTCGGCGGAGGCGTCAGTGCGAACTCTCATCTCCGGGAGAAACTTACGCGAGATGCCGCGGCCAAGGGGATCAAGGTTTGGTTCCCGCCGTTCGTGCTTTCGACCGACAACGCGGCCATGATCGCGCGCCGGGGTTTTGAACTTCATAAAAACGGAATTCGGTCGTCATTTAATATGACGGGCGATCCGGCGCTCTGTATCCGGTAAAACAGGAGGATGGAATTATGTTGGGTTTGACACCGCATGATGTTGAAAATTTTATCCGGCTTTTTGCGGCCACAGGGCTCGGAGCTCTCATCGGGCTGGAGAGGGAATATAACGAAAAAGAAGCCGGTTTCAAGACGTACACCCTTGTTTGCCTGGGGTCATCGCTCATGATGATCATTTCCGCGGATATCTTTTTGATCTATAAGGGACTCGCGGCGGTGGATCCCTCGCGTATCGCGGCACAGGTGGTGACGGGTATCGGGTTTTTGGGGGCCGGGGCGATTATTCGCGATCAACAGAAAGTCCGTGGGCTGACGACCGCGGCCGGGATTTGGGCCGTGAGTGGTATCGGCCTTGCCTGTGGTCTCGGACTTTTTAAACCGGCGATCGTCACCACGCTGCTTATTCTTATCGTCCTCGTTCTATTCAAAAGACTCGAACGGGACATTATCCCTAAGAAGAAACACCCTACACCTTAGCGGACGCTATTTCCAGGATTGACACCCTGAGAGCAAAAAGCTAGAATCCGCCTCCTATGACATCCGCCAAGAAGCTTAAGATCGCATTACCCAAGGGCAGTCTCGAAGAAGCGACCTATAATCTCTTCAAGCGGGCTGGCTTTAAGATCAATGTCAGTTCCCGTTCTTACATTCCTTCCATCGATGACCCCGAGATCGAAGTGGTGTTGTTCCGTCCTCAGGAAATGTCCCGGTACGTTGAAGAGGGTATCGTGGATTGTGGTCTGACCGGGCATGACTGGATCGTGGAAAACGATTCCGATATTGTGGAGCTTTGCGAACTTCAATATTCCAAGCGCACTTCCAACCCCGTTCGCTGGGTTCTGGCCGTGCACGAGTCCTCACCCTTTAAAAGCGTGAAGGATCTGAATGGAAAGAAGATCGTGACCGAGCTTGTGGGCGTTACGAAGCGTTACCTCAAAAAGAACAAAGTGACCGCGGAAGTGGAATTCTCGTGGGGCGCCACGGAGGCCAAACCGCCGCGCCTTGCGGACGCCATTGTGGAGGCGACCGAGACCGGGTCCAGTCTTCGGGCGAACAAACTCAAGATCATCGACACCGTGATCGTTTCCATCCCGAAATTCATCGCGAACAAGAAAAGCGTCAAAGATCCCTGGAAAAAGCAAAAGATGGACAACCTCGTCATGCTTCTAGACGGCGCGATGCGTGCCCAGGAAAAAGTCGGTCTCAAAATGAATGTCGAGAAAAAGAACCTCCAAAGGGTCCTGAGCCTTCTTCCGGCTATGAAAAAGCCGACGATCGCGAACCTTACCGACAAGAACTGGCTGGATGTCGAAACGATCATTGATGAGTCCGTGGTTCGGGAACTGATCCCGGCGCTCAAAAAAGCCGGCGCTTCGGGCATCATCGAATATCCGCTCAATAAAGTCATTCCCTAACCCATCATCACCTAAAGGAGTTCATTCATGCCTTGGGCTCGTAAACAGCGCAAGAAAAAGATGAACAAGCATAAGCGCAAGAAGAAGTTGCGCCGGCACCGTCACAAGAAAAAAGACTGGTCCTAGCAAAGTGTCGCCCGCGAAGGCGACGCTTTGCGTAAAGCGGGGAACGGTTAGCGGGAAACGTTTTGTCTTACGTTCCCCGTTACCCGTTTCCCGTTTTTCTTTTTAACAAGCCGTTTATTCATCTCTAGAGAGACCATGAAAAAGATCGTTCTCCAAAGTCCCGCCAAACTCAATCTCCATCTGCGCATTCTCGGAAAACGTCCGGATGGGTATCATGAGCTTTTAACGCTTTTCCACCGCATCTCGCTTGCGGACACGATCGTTATCCGCAAACATTCAAAAAGTTTTAAACTGATCACGAATATGGCCTTGCTGGGGACCGGGGAAGGGAATCTCATCACCCAGGCTTATCGGGCACTTCAAAAAGAATTCCCAAAGCTCGGCGGGGTTTCCGTGCGGCTGACCAAGCGTATCCCTCTGGGAGGTGGGCTTGGGGGCGGGTCGAGCAACGCGGCGTGTTTTCTCCTCGGGGTGAAAAAGCTTTTCGGCCTCAGGATCTCCGAGAAAAAACTTTTCTCTATAGGGAAAAGCCTCGGGGCGGACGTGCCGTTCTTCCTTTCCGGGACGCGCCAAGCCATGGCCTGGGGGATCGGAGAAAAGCTTCAAAAGGTGCCCCGCGGTACCGGCCTTTGGTTCCTTTTGCTTCTGGCGGATCAGGGAACGAGCACGAAAAAGGTCTATCAAAAGCTCTCGTGGAGCGGGCGACCCCTTTCCTTGACAAAGGAAAGACGTATTGCTAGAATTCTGCGCTCTTCTCTTGAAAGAAAGAGGATTCGGGAAGCCTCGGCATTGGCGAGAAATGATCTGGAACCACCGGCGTTTCGCCTGATGCCGTCCATCCCCAAAGCCATGGCGGTCCTCAAAGGCCTGGGGGCTCCCTTCGTTCGAATGAGCGGAAGCGGGGCCACGGTCTTCGCAGTGTTCGCAAGCCGCAAAGAAGCTTTAGACCTATCGAAGAGATTGAAAGAAGTTCCCTTTCCTTTTCGCAAGGTGATTTGTCACTCACTGTAGTACATAAGATCTTGAGGTTTGGAAGTGAAGATCACGGAAATTCGCGTTTTTCCCCAAGCGAATAAAGAAAACAAGTTATGTGCCTTCGCCAATATCACGTTCGACGGTTGTTTCGTGGTACGTGGGCTGAAGGTGCTCGAGGGGTCGAAGGGCCTTTTCGTGGTGATGCCATCCCGCAAGGTCAAAGGCGATGATTACCGGGACGTGGCGCATCCCATCACGGCGGAGTTCAAGGATTATATTCAGCAAGAGGTCTTGAAGGCCTACGAGCTTTTTATCGAGCACCAGCCCCAGGCGCAGGTTCTCGATGATGACGACCCGTTCGAACGTTGATTTTTTGAAATAAATTATTGCCCGGTGGTGAAATGGTATCACACTGCCCTTTGGAGGCAAGATTCCTGGTTCGAGCCCAGGCCGGGCAGCCATTCGACACTCTTGAGCGAACCTGATTTTTAACTCTACCCTCAACCTCTCCACCATGGCTGCGCGATCCCGTGGGAGGGTCACCATCGTCATCCGGCGGCGGTGTCCAATCAGGCGGA
>Ga0182027_10000408_pt1 | contig 73890 bp, 82 predicted proteins | sample 712E1DmetaG_FD_121300 | JGI IMG/M metagenome (GOLD analysis project Ga0182027, IMG submission 121300) | Permafrost microbial communities from Stordalen Mire, Sweden - 712E1D metaG (Illumina Assembly) | ecosystem: Environmental > Terrestrial > Soil > Wetlands > Permafrost | place: Sweden...
AGCCCCTGGCGAGAATTGCACTCGCGACCTGCAGATCTCATGGATCCTTTGCGGAATTTTACAAGTTTCGGCTCCATCAATCGTCTTACGACGGTTAAATGAACTGCCGCAATAGCTACTATGCTACAGGGGCATATAAAATATATATTATAGAACCCATAGATGTTTTATAAAGATTTTGAAATTACATGTCTACTATGCGCCTGCTCACTGATTTGCTCTCCTGTGTCCTCTTGCCATATGGTCTCAATATATCATCGAATCGGACATAATCGTCGCATATCACAGTATTCGGTATGCCTGCCCTTGACATGAACGTCGATGAAGTACCATACATCTGCTCACCGCTTATCCTTATGATCAATCCGGCATCATCATGCCTTAAGTTCATACCGACGCGGATCTCCGTTCCTTCGTGACTATAACTTGCTTCGAGTATCTTACTCAGACCATTCGTCATCCTTCTCAGGTCTACCAGTTCAATAGTATTCTTCTTATTGGCTTCCGCGAATATATCATAATAGAGCCGTACTTCATCCATCATGTACCACCGATGATAGCGATAGAGGAGTAATTTATAAAGTTTTTTCTCCCAAGTAGAAACAAATCATTCCCATTCATAATTGCAGTCTTTGCAGAGATAATGATATATATTATTATGAAATTCTTCTGTCACGTTATCTCCATCGCATATGGGGCAGATCATAGTATATATTAGTGTTTTATGTTTAAAAAGATTGTTTTTGCTGATCAAAAGTCATCAAAGAAGATGATGTTTCCACAAAATATATAAAGACCTATCGCTTGCGATATATCATAAGCGATACATCTTTATCGATATAGTATCAAAAAATACCTGCTTGTTTTGAGGTATGAGGTTTTAAGCACTATGTTAAAGAATCAACTTAAACTGATAGTTTTAAAAAAATTAGAGGATAAAAGTCTTTCGGGTTATGATTTGATTAAAGAGATATATAATTCTACAGGCACATGGAAGCCAAGTTTCGGTTCGATGTATCCGTTGCTTAAGGAACTTTATTCTAATAAATTAGTAACATTCAAGATGGTTAATAGGAAAAAAGTCTATTCTATAACTGCTCTCGGAAGAAAAACTTTAAAAGAAGTGCTTGCAGCTAGTCAGAATATAATCGAAACTATGGCCAAAGAATTCAAGATGATGGAGAATATCTGCAGCGAACATGAGAAAAAACATCTTGATATATTGATCCAGAGAATCCATGGCGATAAATTATTATTCGGAGGATTCACCGATGAGATGGACCGATTCCAAAGGACTATGATGACTATAATCTTGAACAAGAAACTCAAGTCTAAGGAAAAAGAGATAAAGCAGATATTGAACGATACTATACTGAGACTACAAAAAATCTAAAAAGGACAAAAAATGGTGACGATAAAAAAACCAATTATTGAATTAAAAGATGTATGGAAAGTATATCAAGTGGGAGATGTAAAAGTCGAAGCATTGAGAGGGTTGAACTGGAAAGTGTATCCTGGAGAATTTGTCGCAATCCAAGGCCCATCCGGCTCAGGTAAAAGCACTGCAATGAATATGGTAGGATGCTTGGATATACCATCAAAAGGACACATCTTTTTGGATGGACAGGATATTTCACACCTAACAGAATCTGGCCTCGCACAAGTCAGAGGCAAGAAGATAGGATTCATATTCCAGAAATTTAATCTTATAAATACTCTAAGCGCTGCAGAGAATGTCATGCTGCCGTTAATGTTCCTTGATGTTCCAGAAGCTGAACGTAAGAAGATTGCTGAAAAAGTATTGACTATGGTAGAACTTACAAATAGGATGGAACATAAACCAAGCGAATTATCAGGCGGACAGCAACAAAGGGTCGCAATTGCAAGAGCGCTAGCAGTCAATCCCGACATAATACTTGCTGATGAGCCGACGGGAAATCTAGACAGTAAATCAGGAGCTATGGTGATGAGTTTTTTAGAAAAACTTCATCAGCAAGGCAAGACTATAGTCATGGTCACTCACGACGACAAACTTGCACAATATGCTGAAAGAATAGCTGTGTTAAAAGATGGCGAGATAATCGAGAACATTACACATACAAAAAATCATGGCAAGACATTCAAAGAAGAAAAAGAATTATAAAAATATCATAATCAATTATTGATTAATTGAAAAAAATAAAAAATTTAATGATCATAAAAGATCATGATTGAAACAAAACATAGGTGGTATATATGAAAGGAAATAATATGATTTGGATTGTTGGACTATTGTTAGTATTTATACTAACTCCAAGCGTAATGGCAAGTGCTGGCCTTAGCGTCAGCGTAAGCAAGTACGATCCGTATCCTGCGACACCCGGACAAGTCGTGAAAGTATGGCTACTCGTCCAAAATATCGGAGATCAGGATGCTAAAAATATAACTATAGAGCTTGTACCTCAGGCACCTTTCTCGATCTATAACGACGAAAGCATCAAGACAATAGATATACTTGGACAACAGAAAGATTACCTCGTTGATTTCAACCTTAAAGTAGCTGATAATGCTGTCGAAGGAATCAATAATCTGAAAATCAAGTATAGCATCGGTACAGGAGCTATACAGGAAAAGAATGTAGATATATCAGTACAGACTAAGGATTCCACATTATCTATAGACAGTGTAAAGATGAATCCGACAGAATTGAGTCCAGGAGATGACGGAACATTGACTATCACAGTAAAAAACAATGCGCCTTCCACAATGACTGATTTGAGTATGAAATTGCAGTTGCAGGCAATAATCGGTGCGACTCTTGTCGACTTACCATTTGCTCCGATGGATTCCGGTACAGAACGTAGGATATACAAATTAGAGCCGGGACAAAGCACAGATTTTGTGTATGATCTAAGGGCTTATCCTGATGCAGTATCAAAAGTCTACAAGATACCATTCACATTGACATACTTTGATAGTCTTGGCGCTGCCAAGAATAAATCAGATTATGTTGGTGTAGTAATAAATGGTGTGCCAGACATCTCAATGCTTATCGATAAGACAGACCTTACAATGCAGACCCGTACTGGTTCTGTATCATTCAAGATAATAAACAAGGGTGTCAGTGACGTAAAATTCTTGAATGTCATATTGCAGAAGAGTGCTGATTATGATCTGTTATCGAATACTGATACAGTATATGTTGGTAATCTAGTATCTGATGACTATCAGACCACTGAATACAAACTTAATATAAAATCCGACAAGAATATCATAACCATACCAGTAACTCTACAATACATGGATTCAAACAACAAGTATTATGAGAAGACCTTCAATGTGGACTTGAATATGATTGATAGCAACAAGCTTAATCCTAAAAAAGGCATCGGAGGCTATTCTTGGATAAGCATTATCATAGTGTTGCTCATTGCTGGCGGAATCTGGTATTATTTCAAGAACAAGAATAAGAAGAATAAGAAGGGACAGTTTTATCAGTAAATATTTTTACTATTTTTCTTTTATAATTTTTTTACTCTTATTTTTATTAACAGCAATTTCAGATTATAGGTCAAAATGTTCGCAGATTACTTCAAGTTAGCTTGGGAAAATATAACACATCGTCAAATTAGGTCTTGGCTTACAATTATCGGGATAGTAATAGGGATAGCAGCGGTTGTTGCACTGATTAGTCTTGGTCAAGGTGTAAAGAAAGTAATTACGGATGAATTTGTCAAGATAGGGACGGACAAGATATTTATCTTTCCAGCAGGAGGCTTTAGTTCTGGACCTCCAGGTAGCTCGACAGGTATAAATCCGTTGACAGAGCATGATGTGGAAATTATTCGCAGAGCCAAAGGGGTCAATCAGGCAGCGGGAATTCTCTCTAAACCTGCAAAAATTATTTATGACAGGAACGTGTATTTTACTTCTATACTTGGAATACCGCTTGACGATTCGAATAAATTATGGGTTGAAGCATACAATTTCAAATATACTGCAGGGAGAGCCCTAAAGTCAGGAGACAAATACAAAGTAACTGTAGGATACGATGTCGCAAATGACAAAGTGTTCGGCAAGAATGTCAATGTAGGCGATAGAATAAATGTAGAAGGACAGGAATTCGAAGTCATTGGGATAATTGCATCTATCGGAGATCCCGGTGTTGATTCAGGGATAATGATGCCGCAAGATACTGCCACTCAATTATTCAATGCAGTGCATCCTTTAGGTATAGAAGAATCTGAAATATTAGTCAAAGTCAATCAAGGAGAGGATCCATCAGTCGTTGCTGAAAACATAAAAAAAGACTTGAGAAGAAGCCGAAATGTAAAAGAAGGTGAAGAAGATTTCAGCGTCCAGACGACAAGCCAATTGCTTTCATCGTTCGATGTGATACTTAATGCACTATTGGGAATAGTCATAGGCATCGCACTTATATCGTTGTTTGTAGGTGGCGTAGGAATAATGAATACGATGTATACAGCGGTTCTTCAGAGAACAAATGAAATCGGTGTGATGAAAGCTATTGGAGCAAGAAATTCTGATATACTAAAAATATTCTTGATAGAATCAGGGATGCTTGGACTTATCGGTGGAGTGATTGGCATAATAATCGGGATGGGTCTGAGTGCATTAGTAGCATTAATTGGACGGACGTTCCTCAATACAATATTGCTCAAAGCATACTTCCCATGGTATCTTATTGTAGGAGCATTATTATTTGCTTTCATTGTAGGTGCATTGTCCGGTGCGTTACCGGCAATTCAAGCCTCTAAACAAAATCCTGTGGAGGCGCTCAGATACGAGTAATTGAACAATGATTAAAGACTATTTCAAACTAGCTATAGAGAATATTTTACATCGAAAGCTCAGAGCATGGCTTACTATACTTGGAATAGTCGTAGGAATAGCGGCTGTTGTCGCATTAATCAGTCTTGGACAAGGACTGCAATATACTGTCGATCAACAATTCTCAAAGATTGGAGCGGATAAGATAACGATTCAGGCAAAAGGATCACAAGGTGCTCCCGGAACAAGCACTGGAAATACGATTTTGACAAAATCCGATTATGATATTATTAAAAAAAGTCAGGGTGTCGAAGGTGCCGTGGAAGTTCTCATCAGAATCGGAAAAGTGGAGTTTAATAAAAAAGTCAAATTCATTTCTGTGCGCGGATTACCTATGGATGATTCAAGTAAAGTCTATCTTGAGACGGGAGTTTATGATGTCGATCAAGGAAGATTTCTAAAATCTGGAGAAAAAAATAAAGTAGTCATAGGACCAGAACTCGCCAAACCAACCACTTTCGGCAAACCTATATATCTAAATAACAAGATCACCATAAACGGTAAGGAGTTCACAGTCGTAGGTATATTTAAAGACGGAAATCCTGGCACTGCAAGTGCGATAGTGATGACTTTGGATGATACAAGAGACCTGTTTAATACTCCAGATGAAGTGAGTATGATAATGGTTAAAGTCAAAGATGCTACACAACTTGACAACACGATAGAGAATATAAAAAAAGATTTGCGTAGGCACAGAGATGTGAAAGAAGGTCAAGAAGACTTCACGGTACAATCCACAAAACAATACATAGACTCATTTCTCGTCGTATTCAATGTGATAACAGTTCTGCTTGTAGGTTTAGCATCAATATCATTACTTGTTGGAGCGATTGGTATAGCCAACACTATGTATACTGCGGTATTAGAGAGAAATCGAGAAATTGGCGTGATGAAAGCTATTGGCGCAAGAAATTCTCAGATATTGACAATATTTTTGATAGAATCATCACTTATCGGTCTCATAGGAGGAATAATCGGAATAGCCCTCGGTGCACTTATCGGCAAAGTTGCTGAGATTGGCATCGGAGTATTTTTAGGACCAGGATTCTTTAAAGTATTCTTACCATGGTGGCTACTGGTCGGCGCAGCAGCATTCGCATTGATCATAGGAACACTATCGGGAATATTACCTGCAAGACAAGCTGCGAACATGCATCCAGTCGACGCTTTGCGTTCCTAAACAATCGGCACATACAATAAAAGTTATAAATCTATGATTCTAGTAGGTATTATGAAAACTAAAATATCTCAAAAAATTTCTATAAAACAAACAAAAACTTCTGCTAGACCAAAATTCTATGACAAAAAGAAATTGCTTCTAGAATTGATACCATTATTGATATTTATCATCATGCTAATAGGTGCTATAGTATATTACCCTAGAGTTCCAAATACAATACCTACACATTGGGATGCTTCTGGAAAAGCTAATGGTTTTAGCGACAAAAGCATGATATTCTTTGTGCCGGCAATATTCCTTTTCATATTAATATTGTTCTTCATACTGCCACTCATGGAAGTATTCAGAGATAATATGATCAAGATATACAAATATTATTATGCATTCAAGATATTTTTCAGCATATTCTTCCTGGTATTGTTTATCGCTACATTGATGCCGCCGCTAGGATACAACATTAATGTGTCATATGTCGTCATAGCTATGATTGCTATCTTATTTATTGCTATGGGCTTCATTTTTCCAAAAATTAAGAGGAATTTCATGTTTGGCATACGTACTGGCTGGACAATGAGCAGCGACGCTGTTTGGAATAAGACCCACAAGATTGGTGGAATATTGTTCGTGGCACTAGGATTGGTCACATTAATATTATTATTCCTATTGAAACTTGAGACATTATTTTTTACATTTTTGATATTGACTATGCTAGTGAGTATTTTTTTAGTATTCTACTCTTACTACCTGTACCATAAAATGATAAAGTCGTAGGATTAGAATATAATAATATACTATCATAATAAAGAAAAAATATAAAAACTAAAGTAAAATAATCCTGATATAAGGATATAATAGTGGTGCATCATGAGACTTTCAGAATGGACATGGCTTATCGCAGGTACAATCGTTGCCGTGATGGCAGGATACATTTATCTATTTGTACGTAAGAATGGCCAAGCAAATAATGCTATGGCAATATTCTTCTTCATCGGGATAGTGTTTATCGCCATTGGAATAACTAAATTATTCTTTAGGCGCATGGATGATAAATCTGTGATGGATTCCATAAAGACGCAACCTCCAGAGCAAAAAATAGTTACGATGCCTATGATTGAATCCAGACCTAATAGAGTAGAACAGACAATCAATCAGATGACAGAGCAACATATGCAGCAGTCAAAACAAGCATCAGGAATGCAGAATATTCCTGGTCAAGTAAATCAATCCATCCAACCGACTATCGGCATAGATAATACTCATAAAATGACTGGTCATACTAGTCATACTAATACGTTTGCTCAATCATACCAATATCAAGGACCGGCACATGTATCATCAACTGGAGCGCATACAAATCATCCAGTATCGCAACATATACAACATGACCCGCAACATCCAGAACATCATCCTGTACAGAATACGACTGAACACAGTATTAAGTGCAGAAAATGTGGTAACGCAAATCCTGGTCATGCAAACTATTGTCATGGATGCGGGAATAGACTTAAGTAATGAATAAGAACAATATTTTTAAATACATCTTCTCAGTACATGCATTATGAATACTCTTGAGGCAATCAATGCAAGGCGTTCTATACGTAGATATCTTGATAAGCCAGTAGAGTTCGAGAAGATAACCACAATACTTAATGCAGCGATAAAAGCTCCAAGCGCCGGAAATCTTCAGGACTGGAGATACATAATAGTCAGTGAACGTGGACTGATAAAACAGGTCACAAATTATTCTATAGAACAATATTGGATACAAAGTGCTCCAGTATTGATAATTGTATGTGCGGTCCCAGAAAAACATGAGATGTATTATGGTCTTAGAGGTAAGAGATTATATAATATTCAAGATTGTGCTGCATCGATACAAAACATATTATTGACAGCTACAGAATTAGGTCTTGGCAGCTGCTGGATTGGGGCATTTGAAGAAGAAAAGGTCAGAGGATTATTTGCTATCCCTCCTGAAGTAAGACCTCAAGCGATAATCAGTCTAGGATATAGTGATGAAGTTCCAAAAGATAGACAATTGGCGCCATTAGAAAATGTCGTATACTTCAACAGATATGGTACAAAAGTAGAGAAGCTACACATCGTGCTCAGAGATTATGCTGTAGAATGGCAGAAGCAGGGCGAGAAAGCAAAGCATGCCTTTGGAAAATATTTCAGTTTAAAACGTGTCGGCGAAGAGTTCCACAGGATTAGAAGCAAGTTTAGAAAGAAGAAATAAATTCTAGAAAACTAAATAATATTTCTAAATTGTAATAGAATAATAACTTACAATCATTAAGCAAAATTTCAGAAATTAAAATTAATAAAAAAAATAAAAAGATAGTTTAGAACTCTTCTGAGTCTTGTGTACTATCGTAGTTTTCTTCGGTCTCTTCTTCTGCTTGCTCGCCTTCTAGTTCTTCTGAGCCTGTCTCTTCTGTTGTTGCTTCTGCTGCTGGTGCAGGTGCTGCTCCTGCTTCCTCGAATGAACCGATGACTTCTGCAAATGCTACTTTCTTAGCTACCTTTTTGACTCTGATCTTGACCTTGTCCCCGACTTTGGTTCCTGGAACAAATATTACGAAGCCTTGTTTCTTTGCTACGCCGTCGCCCTTCTCAGCAACTGACTCAACGACTACGCTTAGTTCTTCGCCCTCTTTTACAGGTACGAATCCACCGCCGCCACCGCCGCCATAACTACTTCGGCCTCCACCGCCGCCACCGTAACCGCCTCTACTGCTGCCACCATAGCCGCCACCAGAACTGCCGCCGCCTCTACCGCCGCTGCCAAAACTTCTTCTTTCTCCTCTATCTCGTCCATATTCCATTTTTGTTACACCTTACATATTTTTGGAGTTTATATCTCTACGTAGAACAAGATAACAATCCCTAATTAACTTTTAGAATTTGTAAACATTGTTCCAACATAACATTGACTCCTGTATGCATCGTAAATGCACTACTTTTTATAAATTTTATGAAGCTAGCTTAAAATACGACTTAGTAATAGTAACATTTATATAGGTGTATATCAATACTAGTTATATGCCATCAACAAATATGGATGTATCGGAATGTTTTAATGAGATAGATTATATATTAAGTCAAGATATCAGTAAAGAAGATTGGTCTGAATGTGTTTCAAAGGATACAGCGCGTCTGGACATGATAGTTGCATACTATCTCGATAAATACGGATGTGATAAATTCTTAGATTATGGATTAGGATTAGGACCTCAAACAAATGATACAGCTAGAGAAGCACTCGATTCTATTGCAAAAAAAGGTCTTGTATATCATGGTCAATTCCGAGTAATAACACAAATCAAGAATGAAGTAACATACTTCAAAGCAGAACGGATAGGAAAACATGAGACAATGGCGACATCCAACGAAATACTCTCAGCGCCTAAGAAGGTATCATATAGCTTTAATTCTCCAGAATATCAGAATTAGAACTATTAAATTCTAAATAAGTTGCTAGCTTAAATCTAAAGTATATTTAGTAAAAAATTTAATATCAACCCGTTTTCACAGAAGCTAATGATAAACATAAGGAATTATAACGGAACTTTAGACGATCTGATATTCGCTGTAGGAAACATGCACTACGATGTTACAGCAGCAGTCCTAAATAAAATCGCAGATAGCATTACTAAGAAAGCATATGACACAAATTCTTCAAATCTTAGAGACATAGCAAATTGCGTGTATGAAGCCAAAGAACATATAAATACCGCTTGGACCAAATGCAAAGGTAAGATGGATTGTTCAAAACATCCAAGAACCGTCATAGGATTCAGCGGAACCTTTGACGAATTAGGTTATGACATATCTAACAGTTCATATAAAGATTTGGTATTTTTTTTAGATAAAATGGGTGATGATTTACTCAGGCAGGCAGACGCTGATTGGAAAAGATCTGGAGCAGAAGAAAGAAAGAAACTTGCGGCACAACTCTATAACGCAGCGAATAATTTATATAAAGTTAGGTTTGAAGTATAAGAATATGTTTAAAATTCTAGATTCTAAATCCGATTTAGTGTAAAAACAAAGCTAAATACATATAATTCACTATTTAATATAATACTTAAATAATGTTTATCCTTTAAATTCTAATTCCAAATCCTAAATCCATAAAATATTTAAATAAGTTAGGTTTACCTAAAACAGTATTGGTTGAACTTAAGTCAACTACAGGCACAAGTTTTTGAGAAATAATATAAAGGCCTTAGTAAAAATTCAAAGGGTGATTGATATAAAAGATAAAAAACATGAGTCAAAAACTGAAGATAAAACTGAACAGCCAGAGGCATCAATTGATTCTAAAGATGCTCAAATAGATGAATTGACAAACACATTAAAACGCTTACAGGCAGAATTCGAGAATTACAAGAAGCGTATAGACAAAGAATATGTCAGCAACATAAAGAACGCAAATGCGGACCTGATAATAGAATTATTACCAGTATTGGATAGCTTCGAACTTGCATTAAAAAATGGCAATTGCGAAAACTCGGAAACAATCAAATATCAAAAAGGTCTGGAATTAATATATATGCAATTATATTCTACACTAGAAGATCAGGGGCTCAGAATAATCGATACAAAAAATCAAAGATTTGATCCGTTCAAACACGAGGTATTGATGGTAAAAGAAAGTAATGACCAAGACGACATCATATTGCAAGAATTCCAGAAAGGATATATATTGAATGACAAGATAATCAGGCATTCAAAAGTAATGATTGCAAAACATGTAGAGGAGAAAAAAGGATAATACTTTAACGGGCGCGCTCATATCGACAGTAAATTGATTGGGTGTCGAGCTATTTGTAATCAATAATGATTTCGAAAGTTCGCTAGGCGCCAATAATAAAGAAAAAAATAGAATAAAAAAAACATTGCGAAAAGTAAGAGGCTGACTGAACGAAGTGAATGTCAGGGGCTCACAAAGAAACAAAAGTTTCTTGTGCGCAAGAATGCATAGCATTCTTTGCGTTTACTAAATTTTTTCGCAAAAAATTTGAGGGGATTGACATGAGTAAAATAATTGGAATCGATTTGGGAACATCTAATTCAGCAGCAGCAGTATTAGAAGGCGGAAAACCGAAGATAATACCGAGCGCTGAGGGTGCAACAATGTATGGAAAAGCATTTCCAAGTGTTGTAGCATTCACGAAGACCGGAGAATTATTAGTAGGTGAACCTGCAAGAAGACAAGCAGTCAGTAATCCAGAAGGAACTATACAAGCTGCAAAGCGTAAGATGGGTACAGACTACATATACAAGATAAACAGCAAAGACTATACGCCGCAACAGATATCAGCATTCATCTTGCAGAAGATAAAGAAAGATGCAGAAAGTTTCTTAGGAGATAAAGTAGAAAAGGCAGTCATCACAGTGCCAGCATATTTCGACGACAATCAAAGACAGGCGACAAAAGATGCTGGAACTATAGCAGGATTAGAAGTTGTAAGAATAATCAATGAACCGACAGCAGCAGCACTATCATATGGTCTTGACAAGGAACATGCACATAAGGTATTAGTGTTCGACTTAGGCGGTGGAACATTAGATGTTACAATAATGGAGTTCGAAGAAGGCGTATTCGAAGTAAAGAGTACTTCTGGAGATACACAACTTGGTGGAACAGATATGGATAATGCAATAGTGGATTATCTTATCAAGGAATTCAAGAAGACAGAAGGAATTGATATAAGCAAGGATAAAGTTGCAATGCAGAGGATGCGCGAGGCAGCGGAAAAAGCAAAGATAGAATTAAGTACAGTAATCGACACTGAATTGAATCTACCATTCTTGACTGCAGATCAGAATGGACCTAAACACTTCACACATAAATTGACGAGAGCAAAATTAGAGCAGATAATCGAGCCTATCATAAAGAGATGCAAGCATCCAGTTGAACAGGCAATAAGCGATGCCAAGATATCATTCAAAGATATTGAAAAGATAATAATGGTCGGTGGACCTACAAGAATGCCGATTGTACAAAAATTTGTTGAAGATGTTACTGGCAGAAAAGTCGAGCGCGGTGTAGATCCTATGGAATGTGTGGCATTAGGCGCTGCAATCCAGGCAGGAGTGTTGGCTGGCGAAGTGAAGGATGTATTACTATTAGATGTTACGCCATTAAGTCTTGGTATTGAAACATTAGGCGGTGTATGTACGAAATTGATTGAAAGAAATACTACAATCCCTAGCAAGAAAAGCCAGATATTCAGCACTGCAGCAGATAACCAGCACGCTGTAACAATACACGTATTGCAAGGCGAGAGACCTATGGCTACTGATAATAAGAGCTTAGGAAGATTCGATTTGATCGGAATCCCGCCAGCGCCAAGAGGAATACCACAGATAGAAGTATCATTCGATATAGATGCAAACGGTATAGTACACGTTACTGCAAAAGATCTTGGCACAGGAAAAGAACAGAGCATCAAGATAACTGCAACACAGAAGCTCAGCGAAGATGAGATTGAAAGGATGAGAAAAGAAGCAGAAGTGCATGCCGAAGACGATAAGAAGAGAAAAGAAGAGATAGAGACAATAAATGAAGCTGACACATTAGTATATACTGCAGAAAAATTATTCAGCGACATGAAAGGAAAAGTTTCCGACAGCAAACTAGATAATGTAAGGAAAGAAGTCGATGAATTAAAGAAATTATTGCAAGAAGATAAGAGAGACGTACACAAGATCAAGAATAAACTTGAAGAGATAAACAAGAACATCCAAGAATTAAGCATCGAGATGTACCAGAAAGTCGCTGATGAGCAGCAGAAGAAGGGTCAAGGAACACCAGAACAAGAAGCAGATTCTCCAAATGATACAACTGAATCCAAGGACGACAACGTCGTAGATGCAGAATTTACTGAATCGAAAGAAAAATCAGATGAGCCAAAGACATCATCAAAGAAAAATAGCAAGAAATAAAGCGTCTATGATTGGAAAAATATGATACCATCGAGAGCAAAATGCCTTGAATTATTGAAGAAACATAAGTATTATCAAGAAGGCAATCCGATAATCCATACATTATTAGTTGAAGAAGTATCATTGAAAATCTCTGACATGCTCATTTCTAAAGACATCAGTGTAGATAAGGATGTTATCAGAGCCGCAGCATTGTTGCATGATATCGGAAAAGAAGATAAGGGACACGCTAATCATGATGAACGCGGATATAATATATGCATGCAGGAAAAGTTGGATCCAAAGATTTGCATCGTCGTTAGGAATCATGATATGAATGGAGTATTAAGGAATCTTGATAGCTGGGAAGAGAAGATCGTATCATACGCAGATAAGATATGCAATAATACAATTCTTGGACTGGAAGAAAGATCTAAAGATTGGAGAAGAAGATTTCCTGAACATTTCGAGAAGAATAAGGAATTATCGCTCAGAGCATTTGCTAGATCAGAGATGCTTGAAAAAGAAATACTTAATAAATTGAAATTGACTCCGAACCAGTTATATGATATATTGAGAGGAAGAAAAGATTAATATGCCAGACAAGGATTACTATAAAATTTTAGGAATTTCTAAGACTGCATCTAAAGAGGAAGTCAAGTCAGCTTACAAGAAGTTGGCGAAGCAGTTCCATCCTGATGTAAATAAAGATGCAGATGCTACTGAGAAATTCAAGGAAATAAATGAAGCTGCATCAGTATTAGGTGACGATACTAAAAGACAACAGTATGATCAATACGGTCCTGATTTCGAACGTAAATATCATCAGAATTTCAATCAGCAATATTCTGGATTCGATTTCGAGGATATGGATTTCGGTGATGTATTCGAGATGTTCTTCGGCGGAGGATTCGGTGCGAGTAGTGGGGGTAGTCGTAAGAGTAGAGGTAGAGATTTACGATATGACATGGAAATAACATTAGAAGAAACTGCAACTGGCATCAAGAAATCTATCACAGTAGAAAAACCTGAACTTTGCGAAGATTGTGAAGGTCGTGGTGGCGAAGATTATGAAAAATGTAACGACTGTGGCGGTCAAGGTGTGAAAAGAGTTAGGCAACAGACGCCGTTCGGTATATTTGAATCTAGGATTACATGCAAGAAATGTCAAGGACACGGCGAGATAATAAAAAATACTTGTTCTACTTGTAAAGGTAAAGGTGTATTGCACAAGAAGAAGACTATTGAAGTCAATATTCCGGCTGGAGTAGATAGTGGTGCACAATTAAGATTACGTGAAGAGGGCGAAGCAGTCAAGAATGGAACAACTGGTGACTTATATGTATTTATCGACGTTCGAAAGCATAAATATTTTGAACGTGAAGATGATGATATACTATTGGAGATATCTATAACTGTCACGCAGGCGATTCTAGGTGATGAAGTCGAAGTTCCTACTCTCGAAGGCAAAGCAATGTTGAAAATTCCGAAAGGTACACAGCCAGAAACAACTTTCAGGATGAAAAATAAAGGTATACAACATCTGAATCATCCAGGTGGCGGAGATCAATTAGTCAAAGTGAAAGTTGAGATTCCAGAAAGATTGACGAAAAGACAAGAAGAATTGATGAAAGAGTTCGAGAAGGAATCCGGCAAGAAAAAAGGGATTCTGGATAAATTATTTCGATAAGAAATATATCAGAAATCATTAATAATTCTATTAAAAAGAGAAAAAAATAAAAATAATACTACTGTGTCATGATAAATTCTTATACATAAAGTATCACCTATACCATAACAACAAACCCGCAATCATTAGCACATTTTTCACTGGGTAATGGAAAACTTTAAATACTACTTATGTATTAAGTCAATCGTAAAATAATATAATAAAATAATATTAAAATAATTTTAATATACAAGATTGCGAGGGTGATTTTATATGAAGAAAGCTATATCTATCATGACGATTCTGTCGTTACTATTGATGGTGTTTATAATTAGTGGTTGTGAAAAACAACCTACAGGTCCACCAAACGTTACACTCGAAGGAGTAGTCATAAATTCTGGTAATCAGACTGTTATGTTGAATGCCACAAATTTGAATCAAAGTACTACTACATCTTCTGTGACTCCAGTCCAATCCGGAGAGGATAATTTTAAGAACGTTTCATATACATTGACGGCAACTGAAGGTGACTTAGTCACATTAAAGTTGAAAGCTGTAGATCCTGATGGATTACCATTGACATATTCTTATGGCACTCCATTGAATGATCAAGGATTATGGCAAACAAAAGATGGAGATGCTGGTAAATATCTTGTAAGAGTCACTGCATCAGATGGATTCTCATCAACAATAGCAGATGTTCTTGTAGTTATTAATGCTCGTAACAAGCCTCCAGTAATTGATTGCCCAGATGAGGTTACTGTAAAGGAAGGAGAGACAGTCAACTTGGATTGTACATTCTTCGATAAAGAAAAAGATGCTATAATAGTAGATTATAGTGGATGGATGACTAGTCCAACATATACTACTAACTTCGATTCAGCAGGCGACCATAAGGTGCTTGTCAGAGCGTCAGATGGATTCAGCAATTCTACAAAGACAGTAGTTGTACACGTGCAGAACGTTCCAAGATCTCCAGTGTTCAATGAGCATCTAAAGGACTTGACTGTTACTGAAAGTGATATTGTAACATTAAAACCTAATGTGTCAGAACCGGATGTTGGCGAACCTATAAAGATAACTTATTCGGAACCATTTGATTCCAACGGCGTATGGAAGACAAAGATTGGAGACGCAGGAACATATCCAATAACTGTAGTAGCAACATCACAAGGGTTATCAACTAAGGAATCATTCACATTGACTGTGAAGATGCTTAACACTGCTCCAGTAATGTCATTGATACCAAATATGACTGTGAATGAAGGAGATATTGTGAAGATTACTCCAGAAGTCAAAGATAGAGAAAACAATCCTATAACGATAACATACAGCGGTTGGATGAAAGATTCGACATACAGCACAACGTATGATGATGCATATCCAAAGGGATGTGACAAACCAGGATGCAGTGCAACATACAAAGTGACTGTAACAGCATCAGATGGAGTGTTTAATACCCAACAAGATGTGTATGTGACTGTGAAGGATAGTAATAGACCGCCAGTATTCGTCTGGCCAACACAGTAAAAATATCTTTTTATTTTTTTCTTTTATTTTTATCTTCTTCTAAAGCAAATATTATCAAATCACAATTCTTAGTTTCATATGATTAAATTTATATAATAATTATCAATACGATTTATCATGGATAAAGTTGCAGCATTGGAACATGTAAAATCTAAGATTCTTAATGAGATGCAATGCCCTCTAAAGGATGCTGCAAAAAATCTTGTATTCGGAAAAGGCAATCCTGATGCGAGCATAATGTTCATCGGTGAAGCTCCTGGAGCACAAGAGGATGAACAGGGAATACCGTTTGTAGGCGCAGCAGGCAAAGAATTAGACAAGCTTCTCAGGAGCATCAATCTAACACTTGACGATGCATATATCGCTAATATATTGAAATACAGACCTCCAGAGAATCGCGATCCAGCCATTGATGAAATATACAGGCATACACCTTATCTTATCGAACAAATAAAGATAATCAAGCCTGAGATAATATGTACTCTCGGCAATTATTCTACAAAATTTGTCCTCGCACAATTCAACATCCCTGATATGAAGAAGATTGCTGGAATCACACAGCTTCATGGCAAAGTCAATCCTGTAAGCATTGATGGTATGGAATTCAAGGTCATACCATTATATCATCCTGCTGCGATGCTGTACAATCCTAATCTTAGACCGATACTTGCACAAGACTTTCTAGAGATGGGAAAGATATTGGGAATAGAGCCTGCTACTGAAAAAGAATTGGAAAAGAAAGTGGAAAAAGAAAACAAAGCAGAAAAATCTTCAAAGCCGATAAAACAGTCGAAGTCAACTAAACAGTCTAATGTTATACAGAAAGGATTAGGAGACTTCTGATAGTTTCTGATACTAATTGAAAAATATCTGTTATTGCAGATTAACAATCAACTATTTAAAGTCATGATTCTGATTAGCATCATGATTGAATACTTTTATAAGCACGAATCTGAGTATAGTATCGGCGAGTCTAAGAACTATTCTGAATTCAGACGTAAAATAAAAAGTAAAGGATTCTTATGTATGCTTGTGCAGAGTCCTAGTGATATCGACATCCTGGAGATGTGCAAAGAATTTTCTCTAGAAGAAAAACCATTCAAGAAATTCAAGACTGAGACTAGATCATTAAGATATAACTTTAATCCTTTGATATTCACGTTTACAGATTATTATACTGATAAAGACAAGATAAAAATATCGCATCTGCTTTTTGTAGTAAAAAATGATTTATTAATACTAGTATCTTCTGACAGTTCTAAGTATTATAGCGACTTATTCAAGAAAGTCATAGGCAAGGCTAAAGAGAGGAAAAAATATTCTTCCGGATATATACTGTATGAATTCCTACATCAAGATGCAAAGGAGAACTATGATGTCCTTGAAAGCATGGATGACAAGATTGCTGTATTAGAAGAAAAAGTTCTCGGGAATAGTCGCGAAAAGTTAGTCACCCATGATATCATGCTGCTCAAGAAGGAATTGATCCAGATGTCGAAGAGACTTTGGGCATCATCAAAGATAATATTCACAATAAAAAAGGATCTGACCGCCATACAATTGACTAGGGAAGATATAGCATTATTAGATGATATTTATGATACTTTCCTGCATCAGATCGATCTTATTGAAACCCAAAAAGAGACTGTTACAGATTATCTGGAAATATTCACTACAACTATATCCAACAGACTCGCCATTACTTCAAATGAATTGAATGCTGTAATGAAGAAGATGACTGCATTGACTATAATAATAATGGTTCCTTCCTTGATTGCAGGGATTTATGGTATGAACTATCATAACATGCCTGAACTTGGTTGGAGATATGGATATATATACGCTATCGCATTAATGGTTGTAAGTGCAGGAATAACTTACGCATTGTTCCATAAAAAAGAATGGGTATAAATTTGTATATTATGACGATTATGATACTTATTTAAAGATGTGTTCTTTATGGATTTCGATAAGTGGTCATTTGAAAAAAAGAAGGAATTTCTGAAAAGTCTTAGATACAAGGATACGGATAAAATATATAATGCATTCAGAAAAGAAGGTCTAGAGATACATAAATCTGTTGACGGAAATGACTTCATCATGATGACTCAGGGCGGATTCCAATATTATTTTGCAGTCAAGCCGCTGACAGCTAAACTGACGCCTGTACAAAAGAAGATGAAAGGCGAATATAAACAGAGATACTTCCTGATTGTCCGCGAAGATGAAGTGAAGAAATGAAGAAGATAAATAAAATATATAGGAAAATGATGAAAATACTAATCATCGGCGATTTGCATGGTTTGACGCCTAAGATACATTTCAAGGAATTTGATGCTATAATAGTCCCTGGAGATTTCTGTCTAGATAAGGAAATCAGGAAATATGTCATGATGTCGTATAAGGCATTCATTGCCAATCCGGTTGATTATAAGGAATGGTGGGAATTGACGGGCAAGAAGAAGGCAAAAAGATTCGTCGATAACTCCATCAATAGGGGAAGGAATATACTGCAAAAATTAAATTCATTCAATGTACCAGTATATGTAATTCCGGGCAACTGGGATCTCGCCATAAAAGAAAAAGGATGGAAATATGTAGATAAAAATCTATATCGTGAATTTATAATCAAAGGATTGCCTAATGTAAAAGATGTGCACAGCAAGATCATAAAGATTGATGGCTATAACATCATCGGCTACGGCCTCGTCAATGGTCCGGAATTATTGAAATATAGAGATTACAAAAATATTCCAAAAGATAGATACAAAAAAAATGTGGAGAATTACAAGAAATTATCATCAAAATACAATAAATTGTTCAGAAAAGCAAAACTGCCTGTGATTTTTATAACTCATAATGTCCCATATAATACGCCTCTCGACATAATCGTCAATAAATCAAACCCCATGAATGGATATCATTATGGATCGAATCTTGCAAGAGATATGATTGAAAAACACAAACCATTGATTTGCATAGGAGCGCACATGCATGAGCATTACGGAACATGCAAGATTGGAAAGACCGTAGTTCTTAATGCAGGATACGGTGGCGAGAAGAACACATTGCTCGAACTGGAGAATGGTAAGTTAAGGAGTATAAATTTTCATGGAAAGAAGAAATGAATGAAAATAAGTCTACGCCCAGCGAGTTATCGATGAATACGTCGATATAAAATAGCTCGAGAACCAATCGATATAACACCTATACGAGCGCGCTTACCATTTATTCTGAATAGGACCTATAAAGAAATAACATTTATAAAATAGTTAACTATTCTATGAGAATCTTAACATAAGACAATACTAAAAATAATTAAACACAAAAGGTGATTGTATGGCTTGGAGTTTCGGATTAAAAGCAATGTTTTTGACTTTGATAGCATCGTTCTTCCTGATAATAACAGGATTATTATATTTCATGTTCACATTATGGATCGTAAAGTTCGGCGCAAGTTTCATTCTACCAGACATGTGGAAAGCTGGCCAGATAAGCGGTAGCTTCATGGTCCTAGCAGCAGCATTAATCAGCGTCGGAAGCATGATCGCTTCAGCTATGCAGAGACAATAAGAATAAGAAAGATCTAATATCAAGATTATTTGACCAAATCATTCAGATTTGTCTTATCGCGGTGATATAGACTATTGGTTTCTATGGTTTTTAATCCATTCTCCAATTTCTGGTAGAGCATAAATCCTTGAAGATAATGTTGTGCTGTATCCTTAAGAACCATATAATTTTTAAGCAAGTCCAATTGAGCTTGTTGTTGTTTTGGATCCAGCAGATTAGTGCTCAATGCATCAACTATACGATTCAAAAATATTCCGACTTCATCTATAGGATCAGTATCGTCATCCTTATAGAGACCTGTCTCTGGAGAATCATTGGAAGTATCGCCATTCAATTTTTTAATAGCATTGGTCATGTATGGTCTCAATTTTTTCAAATATTCAACTGAGTATTTTTCTGGTAATTTATTTGCCATTTTTCCCCCGTTCTCCTATGTTAATATTTCAATAACGTGTTCATCTCACAATTTATTGATTATGCAAGCAATTTTGCTGATTATACCAATAATTTTGCGTGCACTACATCTGACAGGAACGATTCTCTCTTCAAGTCTTCAAGTATGAATAATTCCTGCTTTGCCTCTATCTTATATTTTTCTAAAAGTTCTGTGAATCTCTGCAAGTCAGCCATGTCTTTGAATATTGCCTCGACCAGATAGTCGAATCCGTTATTTATCCTGTATATCGAGTTTATGTTTTCGTTTGTCATTAAAAATTCCTTGAACTCATCCCTGAATTCTCTGGACACTTTAAACAACATATCTATCCTTATATCAAATCCTAGTCTCTTAAAGTCGATTAATGTCGTATGTTTTTGTATCAGACCTTTCTCGAATTCACGTAATTTATCAAATATCGTGCTTACTGGAATGCTTGTCCATCTGCTTATCTGAGTCAAATTTTCTCTAGCATTCCTCCTGAAATATGTCATCAACAAAATATCCTTTCTGGTTTTTAATTCCATAAAGATCGCCTCCAACAATTTTAGTAAAATTACCTAAATTTACGAAAAATATAATATACAATAGTCTCTGAGGATTATATACCCTCTTTATACAGAAACCCTGAATGCTTCAGAAAAATCCTGAAACAGGACAATTTTTCTATAGTCTTTGTGCTTGATGAGAACAAAAAAGACTAATTTAAGCACAAACCTGACTCCTGAAACAGAACAGGTAATTGAACGATTTATAGCAACATTTAAAAATGTTCATGGCAACATATTATCATGCATGATACAGAAGAAGTGATATTAAACGTGTTCAAGAACAATTCTTCTAAAGAGCTAAATACAGAATTTCTAGCTAAAAAAGTTTACCCACAAGAATATTCTATAATAGAAAACCTACTCCAAAGCACAGACAGGGTGCAAATCCATGACGGCAAGCGCAGAAAGTTCCAGACACATAGAAAATTATTATATTATCTGAACAAATTGATCGACAGCAAAATCATAAGGGTAGCGAAAACTGCCGATAAAGGCGAGAAATATTTCGTCCTAGAAGCCGGTGAAGGCGATACTATAATCGAGAAAGGTTACAAGAAGATAATAATAACGAAGCCCTCTATTACATCGACACAGATTGACAAGTATGAGTCTAAAGGTGTCATGAAAAAATATGAGGAAGACTCATGGATAAACAGGTTCAATAGCATATTGTTAGAATGCTCTAAAGAAAAAAATATCGACAAAATATACGAGACTATGACAGATTGCTTCACCAATATCAATGATGCTATAGCATTGAACGAATTTGAAAACGTATTAAATAGTACAAATGAGAGGACTCTAAAAGAATTCATAGACAAACTATCCAGAGAGACAGATAGCTCCAACAATACAGTATCGATAATCATAAACTTGTCCAGGGTCAACCATGATATTTACCAATTTATAGACTATTATTCCAAAGTAAATCCTAAAAAGATAAATATGATATTCAATCTTGGCAACAAAGATATACAGAAGTGCTCAAAAATCCTAGAGCACATAATAGAAAGATTCTCGGATACAAAAATAAAGATTAATTTCAAGAATGATGATCTGTGCTATGCACCATACTTCAAGGGTCGCGCAGGCATATACACTTTTGACGAGCAGGAATGGGACATCTACTCAAAAAAATTCAAGGATAAAGTCATCGGAGTAAGCTGCTCTCAATCACAGATAGCTATCAACATCAACAAATTCTTCGAAGTATATGATACTGATGCAGAATTCAGGCAGGCGATATTAAACACAGCAAAGGCATTGCTGCTCGCAAACACTATTCAGCGACGTAAAAGCAACGAATATTTCCGAAACATAAACAACATGAATCATCCTAACTCCGCCGACTTTTATAAGTTCAGCAGAGACTATATAAGATTCTGGAATTATGATTGGCATAAAGACATGGAAGAGAACCGCAACCTGTTCGAACTTATCAAGAGCACTAAAGAGCTTGTCGATAATTTCTGTCTTAGCGAAGAGACGATATTCAAGAGTTGCGGTATACCGATAAGATTCAAGATAGCATTCAGTAGCGCATTTCGGAACTTTGATACAAAATTCATGGGTGAAAGAGAATATAAGAAAGCTACTGTCAATAGGGCAGAAGATTATTACAATGGAGAAATAAAAAGTTTTATCCAGATCAGGGAAAAGATGTTCGAGATATTCGACGGTGGAGACAGGCTAAGAATATTTCGGAAAAGTGATTTTGCCATTGCAGATATAATGCACGAATTGGGAATACTGCTCAATGCATACAGGATACCATTTTTCACTTATGATTTCAGCGGCCTGAAGGGAACTGTCAAATTGACGAATTTCATGTAAATATCAAGTATAGAATATTATTGATTGAAAAATAATTCAGAGCAATATGGTGAACGTATGATTATCAATGAAAAAACATGTATCGATGCCTGGAAGAAATCTTTGAAATACATATTAGAAGATGGCTCAGATTTCATCGACAGTGATGAAAGACAATGTAGAGAAGTGTTGAATCTGGTAGTAAACATCGAGGAACCAGAAAAAGATTACAATAAAGTTATAGAAGCGATGAAACAGTTCGAATGGATATATCCTACAATCGAAGAATTATCCACGATAATTTTCAATAAGGAAGACTTAGTAATATACGAGTTCAGTTATGGACACAGGATATTCAATTTCATGGATAAGAAGGATCAGATAAACGATTATGTCATACCGCTACTTAAGAGCGATCCGAGCAGCAGAAGAGCAGTTATATCGTTGTTCAATCCTGCTACGGACTCGGACACACTCAATAAGAATGTTCCCAGTCTTATGTTCATACATTTCAAGATCAAGGTTGACAGATTAAACTGTACATGTTTCATCAGGAGCAATGATTTCTTCATAGGCTGGCCCGGAAACATCTACCAGATATATCTGTTGCAGAAGTTCGTGGCTGATAAATTGAACATGAAGATAGGTGTACTTTCAACAGTATCCTGCAGCGCACATGTATTCCACGAGCATTTCGATAATGTGAAGAAGACAATATAAAAAAATTATTTAGTTTCAACAACCGTTACAAACTGGGTGCTCATCAAATATCATTTTTGGCTCGGGTACAGGATTGAATAAGTCTTCTCGAACAATTTCTATTAAATTATCCTTATAGAACCTTTCTATGTATGAATTTTTTGTATGAGTACCAAAATTAATCGCGTTCATTTCTTTTTCAGACAATGAGTTTTTCTTTAAAGCATAAGCTAAGAATGGTTCTCTGAATATATAATAACCGGTTGCACTTGAATTACCACGTGTACATTCCAATCTGATATATAATTTTGCTTCAGCAATTACTTTTTGTTCTAATATAGGATCTAATTTTTTATCAGTCAATAATTTATTTTCATACAGTAATTTTAGAGTGTTGCTATTTTTCTTAAAATAGTCATGCAAAGTTGAAAACCCTATAGGAGTATGAAAATCTTCGAGATAAATCGTATGACAATTGTTCATATTTCCAATAACTGCATCTTCGACTACATCATCTAATACATTTGTACCAACCAACGTCATTAATAACACCCCGCAAGCAATCTAATATTGACAAAAGTACATAATATAATTTAAAGCTTTCCATTTTCAGGAATTCCTTAACTACTTATCAATAATTAAACAAAAACCTTTATAAACAAGTTCTTTTAGTGCTAGAATTATGGCAAACAAGGATTACCCAGATGAGGAAAGTGAACCAGCAGAGTTGGAGCAGGACCCTGAATCTTTAAGAGATGACGACGAAATAAGCGATGCTGAAGAAGCATTCATGGAAGGGTATGAGTCTGAACTCGAAGAAGATGAGGAAGAAAAGGAAGAGAAAGAAGACGAGTTCGATATATAATCCTTAAGTATTACTTTTATTCTATTATTTGTTTTTATCTGATTTTATTGAGGTCCAAAAAATTTTAGAAAGTACAGACTATACTCATTCCAATCCGAATGAATCCGTAAATTCGGCAATCATCTTATACTTAGCTAAATAATCGTAGCCTTTCTGCGTCAAAGAATAAGTCTTATTTTCGCCGTTGATATTCTCGACCAAGAATTCTTTCCCCATCAGTTCTTTCAGGTACTCTTCCATCATCTGATGAGATAAATTGGACTTATATAGAATATGTGTAGGCTTAATACGATTATTTTTATCGTGTACAGCCTTCAATATATCATAGATTATTTTTAATCTATCTCGTTTTTTTGCCATTTTTTAGTTTCTGTCTTCCAAATCTGATTATGACCAATAGATTAACAAGCACCAGGACATAGGCCGTCAATTCAAGTATGTGTCCGACAACATAGTAGGATGCCTCATCCGTAGCGAATATGAAACTTAGATTGCTGACGAACAAGCATATCATAGCTATAAGTACCATGAGCGTAGATGCTTTACGATTATTCCAATAGTTGTTCAGATAGTAATAAACGATGAATGCTAACAAAACCGTGGATAATAAGTACAGCATGAATGTCTTATATGGACTGAAAAATAATGAAGTGAATACTAATATGAACAATAATACGAACGTCTGCAAGCTAAATATCTTCAGGGCAATATACGCTAGCAAAAGCAATCCTATCAAGAATAATATAGCTTGAGCATAAATAGCAAATAGATTAAAGAAGTATACGCTCCGCAGATTCATAAGCAAAGTCATATCGTCATCGAATTTAGCCAATATGATAAAATTCATCACTGATTGTATAACATAAGACAGCATAATAAATAAGAAAGCTAGCGAAAATAATTTCAGATTTCGCTCTCCAGTCACCTTATAGATCTTCCAGGCATAATAGCTCACTAAACCAGCTATTATCACGAACAATAGTTCTAGCACAATATCATAGCCAAAGAACCAGCTCGGTTCAACAAATAAGCTTGCCATACAGACAGAGTACTTTGACGCTTTTTATAGTTTATGGAATGGGAGTTACTAGCGGGGCATAACAAGTGATATATAAAGGCGCATCTAAGGAATATTAGTTGAGGTGATTTTATGAGATATGATAAAACCAGATATAATAGGCTATACGCTGGAGAACTAGAGGATTGGGTATTATATACCGATGATGACAAATGGGGACTTGAAGATTTACAGGAATCAGATGAAATTTCTTAAGTGATTAGTGATTATTATACGGGATACGTCAGTGTGAAATGAATTATAGAAAAAGAAATAAAAAAATCATATTTCAAAGGTCAACGACTTATTCTTCACCAAATCGACTATCTTATGTATGAATGATTCCTTGACTACACCGAACTTGACTTTTCCATCTAGTGTTCTGACAGCCAGAGTATGATTCTCTATCTCTTTATCTCCGACTGTTATCATCAATGGAATGTTCATCAATTGTGCATCCCTTACCTTCTTAGGCGTACTCTCTGTCCTTTCATCTACTTCAACACGCAATCCATGACTATCCATCTCTTTTTGTAATTCTTTACAATATTCGATGTGCCTGTCTGCAATCGGCAATAACTTTATCTGTACCGGACTTAACCATAGAGGGAATTTGCCTGCGCAGTGTTCTATCAAGAATGCTATGAATCTCTCATGGACGCTGAGTGGTGCACGATGTATGACATATACATTATTGTTCGAATGACCCGTCTCATCAGTATAACACAGGTCGAATCTTTTCTTTGCTGCAAAATCTAATTGTACAGTACTCATAGTCTCTTCTCTTCCATATACGTTCTTGAATTGTACATCAATCTTAGGACCATAGAATGCCGCTTCATTTGCTGCTTCAACAAAAGGCAAGTCTAATCGTACTAAGACATCTCTCAATATACCTTCGGCATACGCCCAATTCTCTGGTTCATCAATATATTTTTCTTTATTATCCTCAGAGTGCAACGAAAGTCTAAAAGAATAGTCTTTGAAGCCAAATATCTCATAATAATATTTCATCATCTTCAATACGGATTCTATCTCTGTCTCTATCTGTTCTTTAGTACAATATATATGTGCATCATTCATCCGCAATATTCTCACTCTGAGCAGACCAGATAACGATCCGGACAATTCATTTCTATAACATGTTCCATACTCGGCTATTCTTACAGGCAATTCTCTATAGCTTTTAGGTTTATGACCATATACTAAGTGATGTAGTGGACAATTCATCGCTTTCAGGTAATAGGTTCCATCATCCATCTTCATCGCAGGATACATACTATCCTCGTAATATGGCAGATGACCTGATTTAAGGAACAACTCCTTTTTTGCAAGATTAGGCGTTGAAACCCGTACGTAACCGTATTTCTTCTCAGTTTCAATAGCAAATTTCTCTATCTCTTGCCTAATGATTTCTCCACGAGGCAACCATACAGGCAGTCCTTTACCAATCAGATCGAACAATGCAAATATTTCCATATCTTCGCCGATCTTCCTATGATTACGTTTCTCTGCCTCTTCCATCATCTTGACATATGCATCCAAGTCTTTCTTCTCTGCGAATGCATAACCATATATCCTCTGCAATTGCTTGTTGTCCGCATTCGCTCTCCAATATGCTCCTGCAACTTTCATCAATTTAACTGCTTTCAATCTTGATGTCCTTGGTACATGCGGTCCTCTACATAAGTCGAAGAATTCTCCCTGCTTATAGATGGATATCTTCTCGCCAGCAGGCATCTCATTGATCATCTCAACTTTATATTCGTTAGCTACAAATAATTTTAATGCGTCTTGTTTAGAAATTTCTTCTCTATAAACAGGCAGGTCTTCCCGAACTATCTTTTCCATCTCAGCTTCTATTGCTGGAAAATCATTTGGGCTAAATGTCCTGTCAGAATCAATGTCATAGTAGAATCCTTCATCGACAACCGGACCGATTGTCAATTTACATTCTGGAAACATCCTGAGCAATGCCTGAGCAAACAGATGTGCAGCACTATGTCTTATGACATCTATTCCTTCCTTATCCTTACCAGTTAATATCTGTAATTGTGAATCAGAATCTATCTTATGTGAAAGATCGACCAATGTTCCATCGACTTTTGCAGCTATTGCGGCCATCGCTAGTCTTGGACCAATCTTTTCTGCGATTTCCAAAGCGCTAATCCCCTTAGAGAATTCTTCACTCTTTCCGTCTGGAAAGCTTACTTTTACGTTACCCATACAAATCACCCTACGCAATACAACTGCGTATTAAATCGAATAAGACGCTGATATTAAAAGTTAACGGAATGAGCATATCACTAAATCATAACAAGAATAAATCAGAAAATAATAAAAGAAAAAATAAGAATTACTTCTTATCTACTTTGTACATGAACGTATTTCGTTTCCCTGTATTCTTGTATTTTATGATGTTTGTCTTACGCAACTTCTTAAGACTCATCGTCACTGATCCAATAGAGACCTTTAATTTCTCAGATATTTCTCTAGACGTGAACCATTTGCCTCTATTCTTACATAAAAAATCGTAAACTTCTTGTTGACCCATTTTGTCCCCCCAAATGTTAAAATTATATCTAAAACATATATGTTAGACAATATAAACCTAATTACCTATTTAAGCTTTTCTATTTCACTCGAGAGTTGTATCGAATTTATAAATATTCATTTATAAACAACAACAGTATTTTTTCATAATCTGATTAAGAATTCACAGGCATAAGGCGATAATCAAAGCCACTACGCCGACAGCTAGTACCGCATAGGCTATTATCAGATCCATAGTAAGATTTCGGAAATAATCAACCGCATAATTAAAATAACCGACGATACTACGCCATATCTTCTCAAAGTCTATGCTTATTTTTTTGCTAGCCATAATTACCTCAATTTGTACCTAAAGCTTTCATAGTCTTAGTGTTACAATGTGGACAAACCCATTCCTGGAATATACTATTACCAGAATTTAATTTTGTTCCCTTCTTCATCTCATATTTACACTTTGGACATTCCATAAGATTCACCCATTCAATCGATAAACATAGACTAGAAACTGTTGTTTAAATAGTTTATTGAATTGAACCAAATTAGACCAATAACCTTTATTAATCGATAATCGTTCCTCTTTAACATGGGGGAACTATATTTGCGCAAGGATGAAGTACCTATTTCTAAAGTAAATACTTTCTTCATGCCAGTACATCCATACTTAGTATTAAGCAAGGTACATATTGAAGAATCGATTGCTCAAGAAAGTTTTCTGAAAGCTGTCGAAGAATGGTGGGAAGAGATTCAGCCGATGAAAGCGAAGTATGCTTACATACATGAAAAAAAACCTTCAATAAATAATATCTATGGGAATTACGAATTTTTAGGTTGGGAAAGCGAAGCAATACCGTTTGATAACGGTTTCATATATTGTTTTTCTTTAGCCCGTGAAGATGGCAGCATGATTTACAAGAAGGAGGATTTGAATTGCATTCTTCCTCTGAAAATGAACATGAAAATAGATAAAGATAAACAAAACCAATTCATCAATCCATTAAATCATGAAATCCATGCATATACGTTCCATAACCTGAAAAGCTATCCAGCAACGCTGTTTCTTAGAGATTGGTCGCTGAACTATATGAATGATGTATTCAAGAAATATTTATAATCAATTGATGACGAAGAAATATTTTATTTACCTCAAATGTATCTCTATGACATCTCTATCTATTAACTTGTGATCGAGCATGAATCTCTGTCCAGGGAATTTTGATGACTTGCCCCATACACGGCAGAATTTGAATTTTGAGACGAAATCTTTGTGTAATTTATTACATACATCTTCGACTTTAGACTGTCTGCTTATGATAATAGGAACTTTCATATCAGCTTCCTTGCTCGGCTCCTTCAAGTAAATTCTTATCAGGTCCAATTTTTCGAATATCAATTCCTTCAATTGCTCAATATATACCTTATTCTTGGCACTAATCGCTAAGTCGGCTTTCAATTCCTTGACGACTCTCTCGACCTGTTTCTCACTAGCTAAGTCTATCTTATTCACTACAACTATTGCTGGAATATACTTCTTATTGCCTTCAATCACATCGATGAATTCATCGACGTCAATATCGGTCCTTATCACAATGTCTGCATTCAATATCTTGAATTCCTTGCATACAGATTTTATCGTCTCTTCATCAATCTTGGTCAATTTTATTGTACTAGCAACGTGTACTCCGCCATGCGATGTCTTGACAATCTTGACATCAGGAGAACGTTTATTCAATCGAAGATGTGAATCATATATCTCTTTCTTCAATACATCATAATGTTCTGGAGCGTTCACATCAATAATAAGCAGGGCTAACTCAGCAGAACGCATTACAGACAATACTTCTTTACCTCTACCGGTTCCCGCAGCTGCACCCTTCACAATACCTGGAACATCCAATATCTGGATCTTTGCATCATTATAATGCATCACTCCAGGAACCACAGTCAGTGTCGTGAATGCATATGCTGCAATCTTCGATTCTGCATTAGTCAAATCATTCAATAATGTTGATTTACCGACGGACGGAAAACCGACCAATATCGCTGTACCATCGCCGGTTTTCCTGACGTCATAACCTTCCATCTTCTTGCCGCCAGAGCCTCTCGTCTCTCGCTTCTCTTTCAATTTTGCGAGCTTCGCTTTCATCAGACCGACGGCATGCTGAGTACTCTTATTGTATTTCGTCTTAGCAATCTGCGCTTCCAACTCTACAATCTCCGAATTATACTCAACCATGATAATATTATTCTAGGGTTGTTTTAAAATTTTTGGATTTAGAAGGACAAACTTTAAATATAACATGTTCCAAAATTATATTATGGAAAAGGGGTATTGGCCATTATTGCTTTCTTTGATGACTTTGATGATAGTTTCAGTTGGATTAGTTAATGCATTCGTATGCAGTGATGGAAGCTCACCTACTGAATGTGTCTGTGGCCACACGCCAAATTCTCTAATGGGTTTCGGTCAAGTAATAATTAATGGTATACCGCCAACAATAATCTCATGTAAAAACGCAGCTGACGGCGTATGTCCAGAAGATTTCAAGGATCCTGCGACCAATCTAGTAGGCAACTGCAGCCATTGTGCTGATCCTGACTGTGTATCTGGCGGACCTAGCGGGTCCGGTTACGTCTGGGGATATGTACATGATGCAACTGGCAACTTGATTGGAAATGCAAAAATCACTGGTAGTCCACCAAAAACAGATATTAGTGCTAGTCTTGAAAGAAGCACATTTACTCTAGATTACGGAATTAATTTCGGTCAATATAATTATAGCGGATTCCTAACAGGCACATATGATTTCCTTGCATCTAAGGAGGGATATGACTCAGAGGTGAAGACCGTTACAGTAGTGCGTAACGTGGTTACATATGTGAATTTCACATTACTAAATGGCACATGCCACTCAGATTGTACAAATAGCAGGAACAGATGTGCAAAAGAGTGTGATGGTTTAAGTTTCAGCGATGGAACATGTAATTTCTATAAGGATCCTATAACTGGTTTTGACGCTAGAAACACTTGTGACAATGTTGCTAGCACTCCTGGTAACGAGATATTGATAGATGATTATCCGCTTAATAACGCTACACATAAATATTATATAAACTGTTGCGAAGGTATCCCATTTGCTAAATATAATGCCAAAGCAAATATAGGTGAAGTTCAAAAGAAGAACAGGATAATCATACAAAAAATAATAATGTATAATAACAAGCCTTCCGTATTGATGCTCGCATATGAGCAATAGGGTAAAAGTAGAAAAATTTTTAATATGTAATTCTATAGGTTAATATATTATAGTAAAAAGGGGTCGTATGTTCAAAAGTCTCAAAAAGAGAGGATATTACTTTATAATTGATGCATTCATAGGCAGTACCATAGTATTTCTTTCATTACTGATTATACTCAACGGAGGAATTAAGCCGGCAAAGATACAATATAATTATGAAATGGCTGAAGAATATGGTTCATTCATACTCACGACGAAGATGGAGGATCTGCGTACACATCCATATGTTAATGGGTTGATTGCAAATCACGTAATAAACGATACCTCGCTTAGCATAATGGAAGAGGTTGACATGCTGTATTATTACAACAACCTGCCGGACGCGACAGGACTCATACAAAACCTCACCGAGCCACTGATACCGCAGAAATATGGGTTCTCATATAGCATAATTGACGGAGCAAACACCACAATAGTATACAATAGGACGACGATTAATATCAATGATTCTACCATGGTGATTGCTTCCAAGAAAATAACATTCCTACAACTCAACAGCAGCACCATGTTTGGTCCTGCAATGACGGAGATAAAGATATGGATATGAAGAGATATATGAAGAATGAGAAAGCAATGAATGTGACTCCGAAGAAAGCATTAAAAGGCATGAATAAGAAAGCTATAATGTTTTCATTGATATCAGTGCTGTTTGCGGTATTATTTATCACGATATTCTCCCAAAAATTCTCAGATATCAATGAGGAAAGACTCCCTGGAAGCAATATGAGAATCAAAATCATAGATACATATATCAGAAATCTTGATATATACATCGGCGACAGCATAAAAATATCCACATATCACACATTGGACTCGATTACAAATTATTCACGTAAAAACGGATTCTTCAGCGACAAGAGTGCATTTGATGCTGCGTTCTATAATTGTATGACCTGCGGATATGTGGACTGCTCGAATCAATCTGCTGCAAAAAACTGCAGTCTCGATCAATATTATCTTAAATTTAGATTAGATAATATCACTGCATTATCATTAGAACAATTAAACATCGATACAGTATACAATATCAATTCTATCAGTATAACACAACATCACCCATTCGAAGTCGAAGTCACTGTGAATCTATCGTATAACGTAACAGATAACTCGAGTCATACATACTATGCCCATTGGAATAAACAACTGATTATAACGAGACCTGTGACCATAATAGGATTACTCGACCCTACAGGATATATCAATGACTCAGGGAATAATTATACAAGAAGAATAATAAGATACGCAGGCGATAATGTGACCGCCCCCTGCGAGTTTGATCCATCGTGCTGGAACTATACAAACACAGAGATATTCTATAACAGCAAGACATTCAGGGATACGCCTACAGGAACATCATTCCTTCAAAGATATTGGAATGATTACAATCAATCAGATTGGGGTATAGAGACTATTCTACATCCATCTGAGTTAACAAATCCAAATAAAAATAATAGTTATATCGATCATTATTATTGGAGCGGATTATATACGTGCAATAGTGGCAAGATAATCGTCAATCTGACGTTCAACTCGAATGAAGATATACATTTAGATAACGGTACGGCAACGTGGTATCAGTTACGTAATAATAGCGTAACATATTGTCCATAATGATTTTAAAAATAAAAAAACGGATATTAATGGTATTAATATCAAGAGAGGCAATTCAGCATAAAAAATTTCATGACATCGATACAATAAATATCGGTAAATATCAGTATATTCGATATACTACTACATAATAATCAACAAACTTTTTATAGGCTCACAGAGACTACTAAAGAGTATAAACTATAAAAATGACAGAAAACGTAATTAAGACGGGGGTAGACGAATTATTGGAATTATTGGCTCATAGCGCTAAAATTCCATTGACGGAAGTGGCTACAAAGCTTAAAGTAGATGCAGGAGTGATAGAAGCTTGGGTAGATTTTCTCGTCGAAGAAGGTATAATCGGCATAGAATATAGATTCACGACACCATACATATACCTGAATAAGATCGTAGAAAAGAAAGAAGAAACACCAAAAGAAGAGAATTATAATATACAATATTTCAAAAAACAATTCTGGGACAAGGCAAAGATGAACAACATCCCAGAAGGGCAGATAGAGATGCTATGGAAAAATCATATTATCCAAGCATTGGATTTGCAGAAAAAATATTTTTTCTTTGAAGCTCAACGTAAAAAATTAAACAACATAGAACAATTATGGCAAGAGTATAAAGAATTGATCCAGTACGCCTAAAATATAATATATAATTTAAACATCATAAACTAAGACAAAATGGAATTCGAACAATATCTGGAAAGAGATATAATCACATTCTTAGACAGCAAGATGGAGAAGAAGGACAGCACAAACATAGATAGAGAGGAAGAATACGGCATCTACCTTCTGAGAGATTACCTGAAAGAATTGAGCTATGCTCTTGATAATGATGAGCTTACAAGAGCAAAAAAATTATTCGATGAATTAAAGAAAAATTATGTCGGAATCCCTAAGGGCAGTCTCCAGCGTAAAAAAATGTATACACTACTTGAGAAGATGTATGAAAAAATACAAAATTACGTCAGGATCAAAGAAGGTAAGATTGAAGTAATAAAACAAGGCGATAGCGAAGTGTTGAAAGATAAGATTGAAACATTCGAAGGATTACCGAACGCTGCAAATAAAGATAAATTCGACATTTCAAAGATGACAGTATCAGAACCAACCAATAGAAGCATGTTACCTTTAGGACTTGGTGATTCTGTACCTAAGACTTCTATGAAAAATGATGCCGAAAAAAATATCTCCTCAGTGGAATCTCACATAGTGGATAGTGCTATCAAACAATCAAAATCCAAAGATAAATATTATGAGGAAAAGACAGAAATATCAGAGGATGAAGAAAAAGAAGAGATAAATCAGAACGTATTCACCAGAAGCAAACCAGACAGTCATAAGAATAAGGCTAAAGGAGATATAGAAGGATTGAAGTGGGATACATACAAAAAATACGATAAAGATTCCGACAGCATAATTAATGTGGATAAGATACTGTCAGGAAATTCTGAGATGGAAGGAATAAACCTCAACATCGACCTAGAAGATACGGAAGCGAACCCTATCGATAAGACTATAGCACAAATAGAAGTATTGAAAATGCATCTGATTGAGAGATTGCTTAAGGACTTGAGCAAAAAATTGGACAAATCAAATGATGAGCAGAATAATAAGATAGAGGAACTACGTTTTGAATTAGTCAAAAAAATGAGTGATGAACTAGATAAAAGATTTGGTCCAAAGAGCTATAACTTTGTCAAAAAGTCAGAACAATTACGTGGAGAGATACTTGACCAAGTATATCACGAAGCGCAACATATAGTGACATCCAAAGACAATCCAATAGTCTCTAATGAAAATAACGCCGCTGTGGAAAATCATCAAGCGGAAAATCCGAAGGTAGAATCCAACATAGCGACAAATAATGGAAGCATGTTGACTGCAAAACATTCCGGCGAAGAACTGCGTGTAGTCTACGAGCAGGCAATATACTATATGTTTGAAAATAAGTATAATGAAGCAGCGCAACTGTTTAGAAAGATAATAGACATCCAGCCGAAAAATAAGGCTGCAAAGATAAGACTACAAGAATGCATAGACAGACATCCAGAATTATATGTTAATATGGATACAAATTACAACGATAAATTAAAAGCCGAAACAGATGACTTTAAGAACGGGATGAGGAAGGAGATAGATGCTTCGACAAAAGATTTCGGAAGCACAGAAAAACTCGAGAGTTATGGAAAGCACAGTTTAAAACACAAGCATAACAGCAAAGAAATACAGAATATGTACGAGGAAGCTATGTATACATTGTTCCAAAGCAATTATAATGAAGCCGCAAGGATATTCCAGGAGATTCTTAGGATAAGACCTACATACAAGGCTGCAAAGATAAGACTACAAGAATGCATGGAGGCGAGAGGCAATGCCTGAAACTAGTTTTCCTACACAGTTTGAAGATATAAAGAAGGACAAGAAAGTAGATACATATCTAGATAAATATAAATTAAAGATAAACGACATACTTGTAGAGATAAATATAGTCTTATTTGAAGATGAACCTACTCCACGTTATGTGGTATCTCTGACAAACATAAGTGATGCAACGAAACTAGTGCTGGAAAAGATACGTCAAGAATTTATATCTAAGGCAGATACAAGCAAAGAAGACAAATCAGACAACTCCAATGCCAATGACAACAAAGATAAATTCCAGACAGAGATAACTAAGCTCATAAAGAGATATTTCCCCTCAGCGAATGAGGAGACGACAAACATGCTTGTCAATTATATAATTCAAGAAAATCTTGGATTAGGAAAAATAGAAATACTTCTAAAAGATATATTCCTAGAAGAGATTGTAGTAAACAATCACGCAGAAGGAATATGGGTATATCATAAAAAACATGGTTGGCTCATAACCAATATCAAACTTGTTACCGAAGCTAAGATAAGACATTATGCGACGATGATAGGAAGAGAAGTGGGTAAAGAGATAACGACCCTTAATCCTTTGATGGACGCACACTTGACTACGGGAGATAGGGTCAATGCAACATTATATCCTATAAGCAGCAAGGGTAATACTATAACTATAAGAAAATTCTCAGCAGATCCTTGGACAATAACCAAATTCATCAACGATAACACGATTTCTGTGGAAGCAGCAGCATTCATCTGGCTCGCTGTACAGAACGAATTATCAATATTGATTTCTGGAGGAACAGGCTCCGGTAAGACCAGCATGCTTAATGTCATTAGTAATTTCTTTCCCCCGAATCACAGGATAATAAGCATAGAGGATACTCGTGAATTAACTCTACCAGGAAATCTGCATTGGGTACCTATGGAAACCAGGCTTCCTAACCCTGAAGGCAAAGGAGAAATCACGATGCTTGATCTGCTTGTCAATAGTCTTAGAATGAGACCTGACAGGATACTTGTAGGAGAGATAAGAAGACAGAAAGAGGCTCAAGTGGTTCTGGAAGCTATGCATACAGGTCATTCCGTATATGCGACTATACATGCAAATAATGCTGACGAAGTGATTGTAAGATTGACAAATCCTCCTATAGACATTCCAAAACCTATGATATCTTCATTGTCAATAATAATTGCGCAATCAAGGAATAGGAGAACAGGCAAAAGAAGAACATTACAGATTGCTGAGGTTACTCCCAATGGCGACGCTAAGATACTTATGCAGTTGAATGTTGCCGATGATGCATTGGAAAAAATTAATGACTCTGATACTGTTCTCGAAAGATTAAAACTTTATACTGGACTCAGTACTGAAGAGATTGCCAAAGATTTGGATGAGAAAGTAGCCATACTCCGATGGCTTGTCAAGAAAAACATTGAAAACATAGACCAGATAGGTGTAGTGATGTCGAAGTATTATATGGGAAGTCTGAAAATGGATTAAGACATCCTTGATAGATTAAACCATCTATTGCTATATCATAAATCATGATATTTTATTAAATTATATGTGCATCATATGCCATTTATCAATTATAAAATTAGAGGTGTTTAATGGGATTTAGTAATAGTCTAGCCGCAAAGATGCCGGATTTGCGTGACAAGATACATAGTGCAAACATTCACAAGAAACCTGTAGAATTCATTGATGAATCATTGAGAAACGCTTTTGTAATGTCATTGATGTTCACGATATTATCTTCCTTTCTGATATTGAAGAATGAGTGGCCCTTTGCGTTGATTATCGTAGTATTCATCATCTCTTTTGGAATATTTTTTTCTCTTATGCTGAAACGACTCGATGTGGCAATAACAAAACGTGAGAGAGAGATTGATAGAGATGTGTTGTTTGCTGGAAGGTTTCTGCTCGTAAAATTGAACAGCGGCAAACCATTGATAAATGCCTTGTTTGAAGCTTCTGAAAGTTATGGTGTAGCGGAGCAGTATTTTAAGGAGATTGTAGAGGACATAAGACTCGGTACGCCTTTGGAAGATGCATTGGAAAAAGCGTACAGAACAACGCCGTCAAAGAAATTCAAAAAGATATTATTTCAGATAAATAATGCTTTGAAGATAGGAGTTGATGTCAGTCAGCCATTAGAAGCGATGCTCGAGGAAATAACACAGGAACAGCTCATCGAGATCCAGCGTTATGGTAAAAAGCTTAATTCCATAATAATGTTTTACCTACTAGCCGCAATAGTTGTACCATCATTAGGCATCACACTTTTCAGTATTGCTGCTTCGATGCTCTCTCTAAAGATTGATATGCCAATATTTTTGGTTATATTATTTTTCCTTGCATTAGTACAGATGATGTTTATAGGTATCATAAAGAGTGTTAGACCTAATTTGAATATATGATATTGTATACAGTTGTAAATTTGTATATTATCGTAAATCATCACTAAAATTATTTCATTGGATTTTGGAGGATTTGTTAATGGCATTGTTTGCAGAAGAGTTCGGAAAGGCATTCATCTTCAAAAGATTGAGACCGAAGATAAAAAGCTACTTCATGAAGGCAGGCTATGATGATGTACCTTATGAACTTTTAGGATGGATATTCTATGCATCACTGATAATAACATACTTCATCTATATACTGGTTATATATCCTAGAATCACATCAATCAACTCAGGCAGTAGTTTGATTGTATTGACGCTTACATTCATCAGCTGGGTCGTCGTACAGATTGTGGTATTGTTCTTGACAGGGACATATCTATACTTCAACCTTATCATAAAGATATACAAAAGGACTAAAGAGATTGAGAGCATCCTTCCAGATTATCTACAGGTCGTTTCATCGAATCTGAAAGGAGGATTATCATTCGAGAAAGCATTGTGGGCCGCAATCAAACCTGAATTCGGAGTAATTTCCAAAGAAGTTACAATGGTATATAAAAAAGTCATGACAGGCAACGATTTGAGCGAAGCATTGCATGAATTCACAGAGAAATATGACTCTCCAGTATTACGAAGATCATTTGACTTAATTGTAGGAGAACTCGAAAGCGGTGGAGAGATAGCGACTATAGTCGATAGGGTTATAGAGAATATAAGAAAGACCAGAATATTAAAAGAGGAGATGAACGCGTCCATATTGACATATATGATATTTATAGGCGCGATAGTCATAGTCATCGCTCCAGGATTGTTTGCATTATCATATCATCTGCTTCATGTGATGATCGGCTTTAGCGATCAATTATCCAATGTCAATAATCCAAACATGCCGATAAACTTCTCTGCCGACAGCATCAACCCTGAAAGTTTCAAGATATTTTCTACAATCGCAGTACTTATGATTGCATTCTTTTCATCACTTATCCTATCGCTAATAGAAAAAGGCGATATAAAGGGCGGCATTAAATATATACCAGCGTTCATGTTATCCTCAGTTATATTGTATTATCTATTCCTGGCAATATTCGGAATATTTTTTGGAGGGATGGTATAAGAAGTAGGACAGTATATTGAATAAACTTTATAAAATCGAAAATCCAATTGATATCATTAAAATGAAGGTGCGTTATGAAAAACATTAATAAAAGAGGACAGGCTGCTATTGAATTCATAATAACTTATGGATGGGCTATCATGGCTGCAATGTTAGTCATAGGCGCATTGACTTATTTTGGCATAACTAACCCTTCCTATAGTTTGCCTGATAAATATCAATTCAGTAACGGTTTTGAAGTCAAGGATTATCAGATAACTACATCTCAAATCAAACTTAAGGTCGTCAATACTTTTGGGCAAACATTATATGCGGCTTCTTCAGGCAACATCACTGCAAAGCTTACGGAAAACGATGCTGCGTGCATAACAAATTCCAGTGGAACATATGGTCCTTTGTCTTTAGATCCAGAAATGGACATGGAGATCGTATGCAATAATCCTCCAGGCTCTCCATTCAATGTCAGAGATAAAGCAAAAGTTAAAATAACTATAATGTATGCGAAAACTCCTTCCGGCGGATATGATCAGATATCCTTAGGCGAGATATATGCTACAGTACAGTGAATCAAAGATAAATATGTAGCACAATAACTGCTATTAAAGATAGATAAAACAAAATGAAGATTAAAAAAAGTAAAGGCCAGATGGCATTGGAATTCTTGATGACATATGGGTGGGCCATAATGATGGTAATGGCAGTAGTTGGCGGATTGATGTATGTAATCATCCCACATCCAAAGAGTCTGACAACGAATAAATGCATATTTGGCGCTGCGATGCCTTGCATGGGCGTGCAATTATCTAATGATTATCTAAAAGTATCATTGCGTAATAGCATGGGACAAAGCATATATAACGTAACCGCAAAAGTCGTTATACCTATTGATATGAATTGTAACGTGAGCAACAGCTCATTACGTGCTGAAGATAGATTAGATATACAATGTGTAAATGCTGGCAAGCTAAATCTTACTGATGATGCTAGAATAAATATGCAGGTCACATATAGGAAGACTAGAGATGGTTATGATCAAATAGTTATGGGAGAAATATATGCAAAATACACGTAGAGAACAGAAGAAAGGACAGGCGGCCATTGAGTTTCTTGTAACATATGGTTGGGCTATACTTGGAGCATTTATAGCTATTGGTGCACTATCATATTTTGGGATATTCAACACTCAGAAGTATGTCAATGACGTGTGTTTTTTTGGTGATCAACTCACATGTGAAGATAATATCGCGTATCAAAATGGCACTATCGGCATCCAATTAAGGAATAATTTCGGCGTAGATATAAGTATAAACTCGACAACCATCAAATCCGATTATGGAACAGTACGATGTAACGGTGCAGGAAATATTCCTGCCGTAAGCATACCTTCTGGAAACGTTTTTAACATAAATTGCATCATAACAAATTTGAAGTTGTCAACGAATAACAAGCTAAAATATAAGGCAACGGTTACATTCCAACGTACCAATTCCTCAAATTTACACAATCAGACTGGTGACGTGATGGTGACCGTACAGAAATAGATACGTGCAGATACTTTGAATATGCTTGATTTATGACAAATGCCGTATAAATCAAAATATTTATAAATAATCGAGGTTTACCATTGATTAACGAAATCGTTCTAAGAATGTGATAATGATACAAAGGATACATAACGATATTAACAATAAAACATAACATAAGTGAGTTTGGGATATAAACGATACAACACAAACATACACAAGCACGGTGTTTAGATAATATTCGGGTTAAGTTGGGTGATTTCATGGAAAAGATGAAGACAGGAACAACTACGGTTGGTCTGGTATGCAAGGATGGTATAGTATTAGCAGCTGATAAGCGTACAACACTAGGCGGACAATTCATAGTACGTAAGGATGCTGATAAGATTACTCAGATTAGCGATAACATGGCTATAACGACTGCCGGTACAGTTAGTGATATTCAGATGCTCATAAAATTATTGAAGGCTGAATTGAAATTAAGAAATATTAGGAATGGTAGGAACAATACTGTCAAAGAGACTTCAAGTCTAATATCCAGATTGATGTATGAGAGTGCAAGACAATATATACCTAGCATGGCTCAAGTTCTGCTTGGAGGATTTGATTCTAAAGGGCCTCAACTGATAGTCATTGATATGGATGGAGCAACCATTGATTCTAAAGATTATTATACTACTGGAAGCGGTAGTCCGATGGTCTTTGGCCTATTGGAAAATAATTACAAAGAAGGCATGACCATCAAGGAAGGAGAAGATTTGGCTGTCAAGGCAGTATCCGCTGCAATGCAACGTGATGCAGCATCAGGTAACGGTGTTGATGTCATAATCATAACTAAAGATGGTTTCAAGAGAACTGTCCAAAAGAAAGTATCGAACGCATTAATATAAATCAAAATATTTCAATATATACTTGATGATATAAAAATGTGTTCTTGATTGTTTTTCTATATACTGTAAGTGAATTGGATGAATAGTAGCGTAAACTAATACAAACAAATGTTTGAGAATAATAAATATAAATATAGGTGAATATTAAATGGCTAATAGCGAGATTGTTAAAGAAATTCTAAAAGCGATACCTGAAGGAAAAATCAGCGATGTAAACTTTGAGGGCGCAAACATTGTACTATATACTAAGAAGAAAGAGTTCTATCTAGATAACGGCGGTATAATCAAAGGTATCGTTGACATGATCAAGAAGCGTATAGAATTAAGACCTGACCCAAGCATATGTATGGATGTTGAAAAAGCTGAAAAGGCAATAAGAAAGGTCATTCCTGAAGAGGCCAAACTTGGCAGTATCATATTTGATGCACAAAGATCCATAGCATATATTGAATGTGAGAAACCCGGTGTTGCCATCGGCAAAGACGGTGAAGTACTTCAAGAGATTAAGAAGAAAACATTCTGGGTTCCAGTCATAAGAAGAACACCTGCTATCAGATCACAATTGATTGAAAATATCAGGGAAGTATTATATCAGAATAACGATTATCGTAGAAAATTCCTGCACAAGACCGGTGAAAGAATATACAATGGATGGTTAAGAAGGCAGAAGAAAGAGGAATGGGTCAGATTAACGTATCTTGGAAGTGGTAGAGAAGTTGGTCGATCATGCATCTTACTTCAGACTCCAGAATCAAGAGTATTGCTTGATTGCGGTATGAATATGGGTGCTGATACTCCAGAGACTATGTATCCATACATGGAAGCTCCAGAATTTAATATCTCACAATTAGATGCTGTAATAATATCACACTCACATCTAGATCATAGTGCACTTGTGCCTTACCTATTCAAGTTCGGCTACAGAGGACCAGTATATTGTACTGCACCTACTAGAGATGTCATGGCATTATTGCAGTTAGACTTTGTCAAGATCCAGCGCGAAGATGGCAAGGAACCGATGTATAATAGCGATGATGTCAGAGAGATGGTCAAGCATACAATCACTTTAGAATATGATGAAGTTGCAGACATCACTCCTGATGTCAGGATAACATTATATAATGCTGGACATATTTTGGGCAGTGCCATGGTACATTTACATATCGGTAACGGATTGCATAATCTCCTTTACAGCGCTGATATGAAATATGCTAAGACATCAATGTTGAGTCCTGCAGTTACACAATTCCCGCGTTTAGAAACTTTGATGATTGAATCAACATACGGTGGTAAAGATAACATTTTACCCCCACCGTTAGAAGGTGATGAGATTCTAGGTCAAAGTATCGGTGAAACCATAAAACGTGATGGTAAAGTTTTGATTCCGGTACTTGGTTCAGGTAGAGCTCAAGAGATTATTGTACTACTTGAAAGGCTTGCTAGAGAAAAAAAGATTCCAGATGTGCCAATATATATTGATGGTATGATATGGGATATTACTGCTATCCATACAGCATATCCTGAATATCTGAACAATGAAGTCAGACAGCAGATATTTGCAAAAGATAATAATCCATTCTTGATGCCTAATATCAAAAGAGTCGGCAGTCAAAAGGAAAGGATGCAGATCATTGAAGAGACTGGCGCATGTGTCATACTTGCGACATCCGGTATGTTAGTTGGTGGCCCAAGTGTTCAATATTTTAAGGCTCTTGCTGATAATCCTAAGAACTGTTTAGTGTTCTCATCATATCAAGCTGAAGGATCGCTTGGTGCCAGGATTCAGCGTGGAGAGCGTGAATTCATGTTCAAGAATGGTCAACAGGCTGAAGTCGTCAAAGTAAACATGGAAATATTCAAGTTAGAAATCTCTGGTCACAGCGACAGGAAAGAATTGATGAACTTTGTCGGCAGACTCAATCCAAGGCCAAAGAAGATAATCGTCAATCACGGTGAAAATTCTAGATGCTTGAACTTAGCGAGTTCTATACACAATCAGTTCAAGATTGAAACTGTTGCACCAAGGAATCTTGATGCTATAAGGATTAGATAAAATATTTATGACATACTTCTGCAGAAGTCAGTTGATATAGCCTCATAGTAATAGTAACATTTATATAGTAATTTTTGTTGGATAAGATTATGGCACCTATACCGCTTGGCGAACCGTTAGAAATTCTGCCTCAAGAACTTATTGTAAAATACAAGGGAGTGTTTGATTACGAAGGATTATACAAGATGATGCATTCCTGGATAATCAACAAGAGATTCCTATTTCACGAGACAAAATATAAGGATAAAGTATCCACCCCGTTCGGTAATGAGATTGAAATCGTATGGAGGTCTGAAAAGAAGGTCACAGAATTCGTCAAGGAATGGATTGTTATACAATTTCATATGTGGGACTTTTCTGAAGTCGAAGTCATAAAGGACGGCAAAAATATGAAGATGGCAAAGACGAGGATGGAGATTAAGTTCACTGCACAGATTGAACTTGATTATAATAAGAAGTTCGATGGAAGTGAATTCAAACATAAGTTAGGACAATTCTATGTCAAGAATATCATTTGGTGGGATTTTCAGATCAGATATATCAATGCATTAGAATATTCCATGTATGATCTACATACCAAAGTAAAAAAGTTTTTAAACATGGACACGGGTAATACTGCTTATTAAAATCATTAAATTAAAGCTACGTTATCGCAATAAGATTATGCGATGATACCAGTAAAGAGGGAGCTATGGCTGAGATCAGAACATTAATTGATGGTAAATCATTATCATACGAAGGGATATTCAATACCAAGGAATTGTATAAGACTATCGACGCATGGTTTCGGGATAGAGGTTACGATAAACAGGAAATAAAGAATTGGGAAGATGTGACTGAGAGTGAGAAACAGATTGTTCTTGAGATAATCCCTTACAAAAAGATTTCTGATTATGCTAGGATTGATATAAGGATATTCATGATATTCTCCAAATTGACAGAGATAGATGTAGAAAAAGATAATATCAAATATAAGATGAATAAGGGAAAGGCAGAATTCTATTTCGACGCTTATGTCGTCACTGATTATGAGAATAAGTGGGAGACTAAACCTATGTTCTTCTTTGTAAAAAATGTTATCGACAAATTTGTATACAGATTATACACATCAAATTACGATGGTGAAGCAATCAGGGATTGCACTGAAGTCGAGAATGAGATACGCAGTTTTCTGAACATGAACAAGTTCTAGAGAAATTAATGGAATTATAATCCTGATAATTTTTTGCCCAATAATCCTATCAGATCATCAAGATTATCCGTATTATTTATCTCTTGAGCAGTTATCAGGACAGATATCTTATCACCATCTTTTACAAGTATAGAAGGCAATTCTAAATATGCATATTCTGGATGCGCCTTCTTAAACTCTGAACTATGAAAAAACACTTTATGATATGAAAGATTATGCAAGAAATTCTTCCATACACGCCTCGTAAACATCGTCCCATAAGTCAATTTATAGAGTTTACATTTATAGGTGCTTGGAGACATCACCCTATGGACATGATTCTTTATAGACGAGTAGAATCCTGATTCAGCATTGTAGACAAATATTAACACCTTCATAACGCAGTAATGGTTCTCTGGGTTTAAATATGTTGCGGGTATGAGCAAGATATATGCACTAACGTCTACCACACATCTATTGACAACCTTTAAAAACCGCCTCTTATTCTTTTCCTGTATGCCGGCGTGGCACAATCTGGTACTGCGCAAGACTGGAAATCTTGTTCCGCAAGGTATCCCGGTTCAAATCCGGGCGTCGGCGATTATTTAAAATATCATAATATGATATCTACCAAAACATCATTATTGAAACGTATTGCTGATTCTATCGGCATCAATAAAAGATTCTCCAGACGTGGTCGTGATTTCGTCGATAAGAATCCTAAAACCATAGTCAGTCCAGTCGATGCAACATTATTCTGTCATGGAGATATAGACGACAAAGGAAATATAATATCCAAGCATGGAAAAGTCGTTCCATTGACAAGGCTCATCGGGAAATATGCAACCAAATTCAAAGGCGGCATGTATCTTAATCTGTATCTGTCTCCGAAGAATAAACACTATTTCGTATTGCCTTACGATGGAACGATAAAATATATCCAGAAGAATGATGGTCGAGCATTAATTCCGACGATAATCGGGCTCGATAACATATTCGGGAATCAAACATGGTTCTCGAAAGCAACTTTAAGGAACGCCAGCATCGGAATTGTCATCGATACAGGAAAATTCTCTTATGCGTTGATTGCAGTCGGAAGCTTGAATGTAAATAATATTACAGTCACATGCAATGCCGGAAAAAAATATCGCAAAGGCGATTATGTCGGACATTTCGCTGTCGGATCGACAGTGATATTATGTTTTGATAAGAGTTTGAAGAAAAACAGCGAACTTCTAATAAAGAATGACGAAGCAATATATATAGGTGGCCGTATCATGAAAATAAAGCCATTACGTCAATCGTGAATATTTATTAATTTTACCTATGAAGGGCAAACTATATAAATATACCTTGTATACTATAGGATATGGGGGTAAAAAGCTTTAGTGTGATAGTATTGTTTCTATTTATTTTTATATCGAGCGTTACTGCTTTTGAGAGTTCTAAAGCAGTTGCCCAATCAATAAATCCTTCGATGTATATTCCGCACTATAGTACTAATGTAAAAACACCATCTATGAAAAATATACATATGACTGTCTTGAGCAGTTCTACATTAAATATAACATCTATAGATCCGCCTAATTATGAATTTTATAACAATCAGTCAATGCAATCATTTACAGTAACATTAACGACAAACATTCCTGCAACATGCTATGCTACCAACGATAGTACTCTGCCTATAGAAGAAAGAAATCTTTTTAATATCACTGGAGGCACCACTCATCAAGTAAGTTTCAGCAATTTTGAAGATGGGTATTATTACTGGTCATATTTCAGATGTCAGGATTCACAATCAGTACTTTCTGAAGAGGTATTATACATTTGGTTCATAGATTATAGCGCTCCAACAATGATGCTGCTGCAACAACCGGAAGATACTATTACTGAGAATAAATCGCAAAATATCGAAGCCAAATTTTCTGATAAGGGACTTGGCTTCTTCGAAGACCAATCTTGTTTTTATTGTATCGGCCCAATAGGATTCTGCAATAATAATAGTAATTGGAACATGACTCAAAACACATTCATACTTAATGAGAGTGGCTGGTATTTTAATGGGACTTGCAGTCAATCTTTCAATACTTCGGATTACGCTAATGGACAATATGAGTTCGGCATCTGGATAGGAGATATGGCACACAATGGAGTCACAGAAGTAGGAAACTTTACAATCGATAGATCCTGTCATCCAAATTGGGTTCCTGATTATTCTTGGTCGCAATGTCTTAATGGTAGCCAATATAAAGAATATATTGATCTGAATAATTGCGGATTAAACGATAGTAAACCCGCTAATTTAGTCCAACAGTGCGACTCCTTTCCACCAATAATTACTTTTAATTATGCGGATAACTCAACAATATCAAGCCAAGTATTAAATCTTGTTGCTACTACAGATGAGATGGCATATTGCTGGCAAAGTGATTATTATGAATATCCCAGAGATGATACTGTACCTCCAAATATATCTGTAGTATCACCTATAGAAACTATCAATGAGTCCTGTGTAAATATTGTGTTCCACACCAATGAAAGAGCTGATTGTCAAGGATATGTAAAAAATAGTAATTATAACAACATGTCAGCACCGATGTTAATACAGTTTTCTAGAAGCGAGGTATCGTTAAACGATTATATATTTACGTACACGGCAGGGCTTTATGGTCCTACTTTTATTGAAATTAAATGCAAAGATTTATCTGGAAATATTGGCAATACAACTTGGAATTTTATTAATGTCGCATTTGGACATTGCAGTATTAGTGGAGGAGGCGGTGGAAGTGGTGGCGGAAGTCCATTATCATTAACGCATAACTGGAATTATAATTTAAATGATTATTATAATTATCTAATTGAAATATCTTGCAGCGATAATTCTTCTAATGTAGGTCATCAAACAATTACATTAAACACTGATTTCTGTACTCCTAATTGGACTGCTGTCAATACATCTTGTCAATCAAATAATACCTTAATAGATTATTATGTTGATGAAAATGATTGCTTTGCTAAAACAAACTCGCCACACGATTTGCTTGGGAAACCAGATAATACCACTTACGCGTGCGATTATTGTACGCCTAGTTGGACCATTATCAATACATCATGTCAATCAAATAATAAGATAATAGGATATTATAATGATACCAATAATTGTTTTGCTAAAACTAATTTATCGACTGACTTATTAGGAAAACTGAACAATACGACTTACACGTGCGATTATTGTACACCAAATTGGCAGTGTGCAGGTTATGGATTATGTCAATCGAATGATTATGAATTATGTAATAAGACATTAGACAGTAATACATGTTATAATCAAACAAAACTCAATACAGACTTATATTCTGGTAATTATTCTGAATTTAATTTAGCGTATTGCGACTACAATAATGATGGTATTATAGGAAATATTTCTGACATGAATACAACTAATTTGAATATTACTATTACCATAGATAATGGTACAATACATCTCATGGATGAAAACAATCCGTTCATAGAGTTTGATTACGATTTAACACAAAATAAATTGAATTTATTTAATATAACCATAGAGAAACAAAACGATTCATCAATCGAAAGCTATATTATGATAAAAGGTATTGATTTAACAGGATTGAACAAAACTAAAACAGTATATCTTAATAGGAAGTTGAACGGAACAGGATTATGCATAAAAGATATGGAAGTCTCCTCAATAGCCGAAGTCTCTAGCACATGTACAGACGCCAATGAAATATGGATAAGTTGTCCAGGAGCAACTTCAGGTTATAATTGCAGTCTTTTCAATAATAATACTGAATATAGGATAAGCGGACTTAAACATTCTGCAGTACAGGAGCAATCAACACATTGCGGCGATGGAGCATGTAATGGTGCTGAGTCATGTAATTCATGTTCAATAGATTGTGGAAACTGTCCAGCGCCAACGGGTGGCGGAGGCGGTGGTGGCTCCGGTGGAGGAAGTGGAGGATCAGGCGGAGGCGGTGGTGGATCAAGCTTATCGACAGACATACTCTTTAATCTTAGTCTAGAAGGCGCTACGTATAGTCCGAATAAGAATCAGAATCTAAGCTTTGAATATGGTTCTGCAAATCACATGATATACATAAGTTATATCAGTAATGATTATGTTATCTTACATGTAGATGATACTATATTGAATGTCTCTATGAATCAGAGTGTAAAATATATGCTGAATAGCAATTCAATCCTCGACATAAAATTATTAAAATTATATGGTTCATCGGCTGCAGGCATATTTATTAAATTGGACAAATTAGCGGAACAAGAGAATAATATCACAGCACCAGCGACCGTACCTGATAATAGTTTACCAAAAACTACATCTACAGGTAATACTGTTAATGCATCCAATAATTTGATTACAGGAAACGTAGTCAACAACCCGACAGGAACAGGCAAGATTAAAACAGCATGGATTATAGCATTCGTAGTATTTGTCGTAGTCTTAGCCGTATTGATATTTTATTTACGCAGACACCATAAACACAGTAAAAGGAAATAAAATAGTCACTCTTCAGTAGAAACCTTTATATATTCTCTTATGATTTCTAATCAATCATGTCAATCGAAGCAATCATCAGATCATATCGTCCTGAAGATAAGGCGGATGTTGAAAGAATCTGTGCAGACACAGGATTCCTCGGCGAACCAATCGACTCTGTCTTTAAGGACAGGAAATTATTCTCAAAGATTATGACTGCACCATATCTCAAACATGATCCTAAAAGCGTATTCGTTGCCGAAGTAGATAATAAAGTCGTAGGCTATACTCTAGGCACTACAAGAAAAGATTTTTCTCTGATTGAAAAAATGCATCGCGCAAAAGATGCATTAAAGCTAGGCTACAATCTTCTTACTGGCGCGTACAATGATCATCCAAGAAGCAAGGAATATGCAAAATGGCTTCTCTTCGGTTCACACTCACAACGGGCAAAAACTCCGCCGATTCCCTCGAGCCAACATATCAATGTCGAGAAAGGATACAGACATCTAGGCATAGGCAAACTCCTATTCGACAAGGCAATCACAAACTATGCAAAAAACGACATTCCTACATTCTATGGTACAGGCATAGAGACTCCTGCAATAACCAAATTCATGCACAAAACAGGAGGATTTATCTATGACTGCGTTCCGACAAAGAAATTCAAACAAGAGCTACCAAATACAGAACTTAATCACGTCACTTACATTTTTCATGCCAAGGACAGTAAAAAGTATTTCGCAATCTGCATCCATGATTTCACGCCGCAATTCACAGAAAATTTATCGACCATAATATCTTCTCTGAATAATCGAGGTCTTACAAAATTCAACATCGCAATCACACCTAAATACAATAATGACTTCGCTCATTTTGATGAAAAGATTTCTTCATTAATTGATATCCTTAAGAATGGAGAATCAGAATTTCTTTTGCATGGCTATTCACACACCTCCAAAAAAGGCCGCTATGGCTCGCTATTCTCGCTCTTCAACGGTCTAATCCGTAATATTCACATGTCAGAATTTGAGACAATCAAATACGACGAAGCAGTCTGGAGAATAAAATCCGGCAAAGAACTTCTTAATACATATGCAAACAACATGGCAGGAAACATTAAAGGATTCATTCCCCCGTGCTGGACTATAAGTAAAGATGGAATACGTGCACTGAAAGATGAAGGCTTTTCCTATATTGCCCAGAGGAACAAAATCATTGATCTGAAGACAGAAAAAATATTGAATATTCCTGTACTTGAATTCACAGCCTCACCAATCATCAACTTACCAAGTTCAATCCATAATAAGATACTTCTCAATAGATTATCCTCTACAGATTTAATCCGTGTTCCTATCCATCCTCAGGATCTAGATAATCCAAAAGTATTCAAATCGCAGCTTGATATGATAAATGATCTACGAGCACAAGGACGACAACCGATAACGTATTCAGAATATTTCAGCAGAAAGAAATAGATCTAACGTAATCTGATAAACCGTTACATTTTTAAATAAATTATATTTCCTATTATCTATACCCGTTAGGCACTCAGTCAATTTCTATTGACGACTGTCTGTTCACTACATCCGTAGGAGGGCCACATGAACAAGAATGAAGCTTTAGAAGTAATTAAGAGTTTACGTAAGGATCAAACAAAGAAGAAATTTGTGCAGATGGTAGACTTGATTGTAAATCTACAGGATTTGGATTTCAAGAAGCCAGAGCACCAGGTTGACTTCTACATTACATTACCATATGAAACTGGTAAGAAAAAAAGAATTGCAGCATTAGTCGACGTAGACTTGTTCGATGAAGCAAAGAATGTCTGTGATACAGTCATTCCATTGTATCAGTTCGAAGAATTTGCTAAAGACAAGAAGAAGATAAAGAAGCTTGCTAAACAGAATGATTTCTTTATAGCACAATCAACTATAATGACTAAGATTGCGGCTACATTCGGTAGAGTATTAGGACCAAAAAATAAGATGCCTAATCCAAAAGCCGGTTGTGTAGTCATGCCTAAGACCAACCTTAAACCATTATATGATAAATTACAGAAGACTGTAAGAGTCCTTGCAAGAAACAAACCATTAGTCCAGGTAGCTATAGGCAGGGAAGACATGTCTGATGAACAATTGGCCGATAACTTATTCATGGTATATGATCAATTGACACATCACTTACCAAAAGAAAAGAACAACATAAAAAATCTCTATATCAAGACTACAATGAGTCCTGCTAAGAAGGTGGAGGCATAAAAATGACAACCAACACCGCACATGAAAACAAAAAAGGCAGAGCACATGTGTCTAGCGCTAAGCAGAAGGCAGTGCAGGAATTGAAAGAAGTCATAGAGCATTATCCAGTAATCGCAATAATCAATCTCGAGAATCTTCCTACAAGACAATTGCAGAAGATGAAGACTAAATTAAGAAAAGATATCGAAATCAAGGTTGCTAAAAAAAGCATAATAGAACATGCATTGCAGCTTTCTACCAAGAAGGATATAACTAAGTTATCAGAACACTTGGAAGGTAGCCCAGCATTATTGCTTTCAAAAGAGAACCCATTCAAGATATATAAATTGTTAAAACAGAGTAAGAGTGCCGCTGCAATCAAAGCAGGTCAGATAACTCCAAAAGATTTAATGATCCCTGCTGGACCGACACCATTCGCTCCAGGACCAATAATCGGCGAACTTGGAATGTTGAAGATAAAGGCAGGTATCGAAGGCGGTAAAGTCGTAATCAAGGAAGACGCTCATGTCGCTAAGAAAGGCGATGTTGTAAATGACAAGCTAGCATCATTATTGATGAGATTAGGAGTCGAGCCTATGGAGATAGGATTGAACTTAGTTGTAGCGTATGAAAACGGCGAAATCTTGACTGGCGAAGTATTAGATATCGACGACAAGGCATTCATGCAAAAGATTCAGACTGCAGCTAGCGACGCTATGAATCTCGCTGTAGAGATAGCTTATGCTTCAGAAGATACAATCATATTATTGATACAGAAATCATTCAGAGACAGCAAGGCAGTAGCAGTAGAAAGAGACATATTAGCTGATGGAGTAATAGAGCAGATATTAGCTAAAGCCGATGCACAGGCAGCAACAATCTCAGATATAGTCAATAAATAAGTGCAGATAAATAAAAAAATAATATTAAACAAAACAATTGCTCAAAAAGCAAATAAGAAACAGTTCATGTTTTTGGAGGTACAAAATGGAATACGTATATGCCGCAATGCTTTTACATAAAGCAGGACACAAAGTAGATGAAACACACGTTAAGAAGGTTTTAGAAGCAGCAGGCGTAAAGATCGACGAAGGCCGAGTCAAGGCATTAGTTGCAGCACTAGATGGTGTAAATATCGATGAAGCAATCAAGAATGCAGCAGTCGTTGCAGCTCCAGTCGCAGCACCAGCAGCAGCTGAACATAAGCCAGCAGCAAAGAAGGACGACCATAAGGAAGAGAAGCAGGCTGAAGAACAGTCAGCAGCAGGCCTAAGTGCATTATTCGGATAAATACTAATAAATAATTATTTTTTTATTTAATTTAGTTAAAAAATCCGAAACTTTTTATTTTATTACGTCTTTTAGCATAAAAACCACGTTAATATTTGGTGAATAGTACAAAATGTTGGAACAAGCAGAAATTGATAAGTTATTGACAGAATTAAATAGTGTCAAGTCAGACGTCAGAGATTTAAGGAATAAGTTCAATAATCTTGATAGGAAGAAAGAAGAATTATATCGAGAGAAGAGAAAAGTTAGTTCTGATATACATTCTAGGATTAGAGTAGCTAAAGATTCAAAAGATAAAAGGAATAATTTGACTGAAGCAGTCAAGAATACCAAACATTCTAAGGAAGAATTAGAGGCAAAGATCAAGGTTCTCGAAGAAGAAGTGACTAAATTGAAAGAAGAGAAACATAAAGTTCTCGACAAGATAGGTGTTGGCGATCCTATGATGTTGAAAAAAGACATCAAGAAATTAGAGTTCAAGATCGAGACTGAAGGATTGACATTCGAGAAAGAGAAAGAATTGATGAAAGTATTGTCAAAGATGAAGAAGCAGTACGATAGCACCAAAGTCATCGGCGATATGGAACAGAAATTAAGCTCCAAGTTCAGGGAATTACGTGAATACAGGGAAATGATGGACATGACCAAGAAGATTGTCCAGGTATCGGCAAAAGAATCGCAGAAGCATCATGTTGAATTGATCGAGAGTTCTAAGGAAATTGACGAGTTGAAGAAGAAGGAAGATATATTCGAATCTGAAGCGGCAAAATACAAGTCAGAGATAGCGGCATTAGGAACTGAACTTGATGCCAAGATGAACAGGATGGATGAATTACGTAAAGTATTAGGCGAAAACAATGTCAGGCTGCGTGAAGATGTCGAGAAGAGCAATCATGAGATATTGAAACAGAAAGACAATGCTGTCCAGGAAAAGATCAAGACAGGAAAGAAATTAACTACTGAAGATTTACTTATTCTACAGAGAACAATGAAGAATTGATGTTCTCCATATTCTTAGTTATTTACTGAATTATTTCATAGCCGCATATTTATTTATCTGTGCTATTAATTCGTTAATATTGAATGGCTTATAGATGAATCCTTTTGCCTTGTATTTACGCAATAGTTCGTCATCTAAATCACTTGATGCAGTGAAAAATACAATTTTTAATTTATCGAATTTCGAATCTTTGCGTAATTCTGTACAAAAATCTGTTCCACTCATCACAGGCATACGCATATCAAGTACTAATAAATCAGGCCAGACACCACTTTTCAATGCACCGAGAGCCTCAACCGGTTTAGTAAACAGTACTGGTTCAAAACCGTGTTTTGGAAGTATTATCTTCATTAATTCAATATTATCCGGTTCATCATCAACGACCATTATTTTCAACATTTTTTGCCTCCAGAAAATCATTTATTGACATCAATTTTAATATGTTGTGAATTATTTCTTATTGCTATTAAATGCAGGCAATATAAAACTAAATATTGATCCCTTTCCTGCTTCTGAATTAAAGACTATCTTTCCACCCATTCCCTCGACCAGCCCTTTGCATATAGAAAGGCCTAAACCGGATCCTCCGACTTTTCTTGTCATTGAAGAATCTACTTGATAAAATTTTGAAAATATGCTACTAAAATTTTCTTTAGGTATTCCTTGACCTGTGTCTCCCACATCAAACCTGATAAAATCTTTATAACGACTAATGTGCAAAGTTATTCTTCCTTGAGTTGTAAATTTGAGACTGTTGAATAATAAATTATGTAAAACCTGCATTGTACGTTCAAAGTCAGCCATAATGTTTGGCAATTCTTTGTCTATTACAAATATGGGCTTCAATCCTTTTTCCGATATGATAATAGTCATGTTCTCTTTTATATCATTAAATAATTTGTATAAATCTACTTCTTCAATATTTAGTTTCAATTTTCCAAGACTTATTCTAGAAGAATCTACAATATCGGTAACGAGTGTATAAAGCCTGTCAGTATTTTTGTTAATCTGTTCAAGATAATGCTTGTTTTCAGCATCGCCCCACTTGTCTTTCTCGAGCATTATTTGAGCAAAACCTTTGATACTTGTTAAAGGCGTCTTCAACTCATGAGCAGTCATGGAAATAAATTCATCTTTCTGTGTATCAAGAGCCTGAAGTTTCTTATTTGCTTCTTCAAGCTTATTGGTCCTCTCTTCCACTTTAAGTTCTAAATCAGCATTATATTTCGATAAATTTTCACTGGATTTCTTTAATTCCCTTGTCATCTGGTTGAATATTGCTGCAAGCTCTCCAATTTCGTCGTTGCGTGCAATGGACAGTTGAGTACCGAGTTTTCCATCCTTCAATTCTCTAATTCCTAAAGTTATATTTCCCAAAGGCGTTAGTATAAAATATTTTAATAATATAATCATGACAACGATGACTATTGATACAATAATTATAGATAATAATATCACTGTTATAATAAATCTCCAGAGCGCTTGATTGTTCTGTCGCTCAATAAATTCTATTCGTACCTTTCCTGAATCGAATGTTTGACCGTAGCCTATTATTAGTCCACCATCATCATAAACTTTAAATATGATTCTTCCGGGAACTATAGTGTTGGAATTGTCCATTAAAAATTCCTGAAAATTATCAATATCAGAACTATCCTTATTATTAAGAATATGATTGCTTATAAGTTTTGAGATTATATCTTTAGGAATTATTTTTTTTAGTTGCGGATTGGATGGTGCGTATATATATGACTTATTTTGAATATCAATTATTAGAGTTTTTTTTCTGTCAGGATCTATTTTTTGGATATAGTCTAATAATTCTTTTTTTGAAAAAGACATATTAGTTAAATTTGTATCACTTGCGTTTGCACTATTATTAGTAATTATACCATTGCGTTCACTATTATATTCTATCTGATTAAAAAATAATGTTGCACTAGAATCGAGCAACTCTCTACCTTGCTCTAAAAATTCTTCTTTAAATAACTGTATATTCTTTCCCTGACTATTCCATAATGATACTATGGATATTGAAGATAAGAGAAGCAACACTACAAAAAAGCAGGCCACAATCATACCAATTATTTTTGTGCTAAGCGTCATTTCAAAATGGTTTCCCAATGTTATTAATAATGTCCGTTATGTTTTTATCCCATTATATCGTTCTAATTTGTTTGTTTACCTTATCTTCTGCTCAGCTAGTTTTGCAACAGTTTCAACATTGGAACTATCGATAAGTCCAACACCTGTATCTATATATAGTCCTGAAAAGCCATATTTTTTTGCTAATGATGCCTGTAATATCGGTAAATATCCTTGAAGGTAAGGCTGTTGGTCATGCACTAACCCTATATATCCATCTCTTAATCCTGCAACCGTATCAGTTGACAAATCAAATCCTATTACAATGTATTCTCCAGGACTTTTCCCTAATTTTTTTAATATAGCAGGCATTGCTCCTGTAAGCTGTCCATGATCGGCAACTAATACTTTTGCATCAGGATATTTTACTAGAGCATCAGAAACCATCTTATCGCCAGTAAACGCATCAGCATTTACACTGTCTGGAAGGTTCACTACGTATACAGTTATTCCTGCCTTCTGCATTGTGTCCATTACGCCGACACCTCTCATCGCTCTGCTGTTAGTATCAACAGTTGACCTATTAAAATTCTCTCCGTATGGTCCAAATATTATTGCTTTATCGCCGGACTTGAGATTAAACTTTTTTATAGTTCCCTCTGCTAAAAACGTTCCTGAACTGTATAAGTCTTGCCCAACATATCCAAATCCTTGTGCAGCATAAGTTTTTCTTAATGTCGGCAAATCGACATTTTGTGCAGTGACTATTATACCTTTACGCAACGCCTCATCAATTAAAGGTTTAAGAGCATCTTCTCCAGGATGACCCATGACACATATAGCATCAGGGTTTTTTGCTATGGCATCCTTGAATTGAGCGACCATTTTATCACTGTTCCAATCAGAATATACATACTCTACATCGCATCCAAGATCTTCCTGTGCAGCTTTAGCTCCATTATAAACGACGCTGCCAAAAGAATCACCTTCTCTTCCTCCAGTAAAAAATATTATTTTTATACCCTTGAAACGTTTGTCATCATTAGTAGATGATTTACTCATCAGTACTGCTAGTGCGCCTATAGAAATAATTAGTAGTACACATAAAACAATCACAATTATTTTAGATTTATCCATTAAAATCACCTTTTTTTATATATGTCGTTTCTGAAATTTTTTGATACTAAACACAATCATCTAAACGCAAGCATAAATTTAAACTAGTTTGCTTAAAACATTCAAAATGTAATCGTAGTATAATCACAGAGACAATTGTTTAAATAGTTTGTTCAGAGACTTTTTTACCATTTAAAGATTAATAATTATGAAAATCAATAAACTATGAATCCACAATCAACAAATTAAAGGGTTTATGGTTTCATAATCCAATGTTTATCAAGAAAAATGTTTCATAAGTAATTCATTATCTCTATAACCATGCATTTTATTGACTATATGCTTGTAGTAAAAAAAGAATAAACCATGCGGTAAGAACGTATGAATATTAAACCAGAACAATTATAGGTTTTTAGCGAAATATATATAAACAACCTTACCCTGAAAGTAGTATTCATTCATCGGAGGCGGCTTAATGAAAGAAAGATCACAATTGTATACCTTGATTTCAGTGGTGATAGTTGCAATAATAGCAATAATCATAATAACATCAAGCGTGAACAAAACAAAATCTGATGCTGCTGGAGCAGCTGTAAGAAGTTTTGAGAAAGGGTCATGTGAATATCAGGATGGATATACGACAGGCTGTCCATGCGTTGATCCATCAGACGGAGTGCTAATACCTGGCGCAAAACTTGTAAATAATTATTGTAAGTGAGGTTAATAATAATAGTTAGAGGTAGAGTTAAATGGAAGAAAAATCAAGTCTTTATATTGTAGCTATCGTCGGCGTAGTAGCCGTAGTAGCATTAGTCATACTAGTAATAGGAGCAGGCAGAGAACAAATAGTATATACTGGAACGACAAGCGGAGCGGTCGTATCAACAGATGCGGCTGGAGCAGCGGTTGGAGGTATAAGATACAATTATACATCATGTTATGATACTGATGGTGGAATTATGCCATACATCCAAGGACAAGCCTGCAGAGGAAATTATTGTGAAGCAGATTCATGTTTTGGAAATAATTCATTAGATGAGAAGTATTGCAGTGGCATAGCGATTAATAGTGTAAATATCAATTGCCCATGTAGCAATGGTGTATGTCTAAGACCAATATCTAACAGTACTAAGATATTGCCTAGTCCGAAAGGATTGTTAATACGATAAATTTTCTATTTTTTTCTTTTATTTTTATTCTAATATTGTTCGACTCTAATAAAAACATATATAAATAACTTAGTCCAAGGAATTACTATTCAGTATTCGGAGGCATGAGTTAAATGGAAGAAAAATCAAGTCTATACATAGTAGCAATAGTCGGAGTAGTAGCAGTAGTAGCACTAGTCATAATGATATTAGGAGTCGGAACAAGACAATCAGTAGTCACAGTACAAAATCCTGCATCGACAGCAGATGCAACAGGTCAAGCTATGGCCTTAACTCCTTGTGAGAGTCATTGCGGCGGTTATGATGGTGTACTTTCTCAACAACCTTGCGTATGCAGAAACCCTATAGCATAAGAATAGAGTCAAATATTTTTCTTTTTCTATATATTCTTCAATCGACATCCACATAGAACCCATTATCATAAACATTTTAAAGTCTAACGCCCATTCTATATCATGACATTGTACTTCATAGGTTTAGGATTATGTGATGAGAAAGATATTACTGTAAAAGGCCTTGAAGCTGTCAGAAAGTGTGATTATGTCTATCTAGAGAATTACACTTCCGTACTTCAGTGTCCTGTTGAAACTCTAGAAATATTATACCATAAAAAGATAATTCTTGCGAACCGAGAGATGGTCGAACGCAGGGCGTATGAGATTCTGGAAGACGCTAAAGATAAGAATGTCGCATTCCTAGTTGTAGGGGACATATTAAGTGCGACAACACATACTGACTTATTGCTCAGGGCTAAAGAAAAGCATATCGAGTGTGAGTTTATCCATAATGTGTCAATAATAAACGCCGTAGGGATAGTCGGATTAGAATTATACAAATACGGCAAGATAACTAGCATTCCATTCACGACTGAAAGTTTCATGCCAGAAACACCTTATGATGTAATTAAGATGAATAGAAAGGAAGGATTGCACGCATTAGTCTTACTTGATCTAAGACCTGATGAACAAAGATATATGACCGTAAATCAGGCAATCAATTATCTATTACATATAGAATATAATCGTAAAGAGAACGTTTTCACTGAAGATACTGTCTGCATCGGATGTGCACGTATAGGATGCAAGGATTTTAAGATAAAAATCGGCAAAGCAAAAGATTTACTGCATGAAGATTTCGGTAAACCGCTGCACTGTTTAATAATACCTGGCGCAATGCACTTTGTCGAGGAAGAAGCAATAAAACAATGGGAATAAATGATTAAGAATCAATGTTACAATAGTTTTACTTAGAAAATATGAATGAATATCTAATGGGAAAATAAAATGCTTGATTACGAATTTACATGTAAAGAAAGATTCTTGAAATATGTCAAATATGACACTCAATCAGATGAAAATTCTGGCACATATCCAAGTTCTGAAAAGCAAAATGTTTTCTTAAGAGAATTATTGTCTGAATTGAAAGGGATGGATGTCGATGCAATCATGGACGAGTCAGGATATGTATACGCGCATATAAAATCTAACACAAATAAAAAAGTTACGCCAATAGGATTTATCGCTCATGTCGATACAAGTCCTGCAGCACCCGCTTCAAATATTCATCCGATATTCCATAAAAATTATCAAGGCGGTAACATAAAACTTCCAAAAGACAATCAGATGATAACTGCTGCAGATAGTCTGGCATTGCATGACAAGAAAGGACATGATATAATAACATCTGATGGATCTACATTGCTTGGTGCCGATGATAAGTCAGGCGTAACTGAGATAATGGATGCAGTCAATTACATTGCAAAAAACCCGCAAATAAAACATGGAGATATAATGTTTGCATTCACCACAGACGAAGAAATCGGTAGAGGTGTAGAAAAATTCGATATACAGAAGTTCGGAGCAAAGTATGCATACACTCTCGATGGAGAAAATGTAGGTGAGACAGAGATAGAGACATTCAACGGCGATAGGATAATAATAACCATTACAGGAAAAAGTACGCATACCGGATATGGAAAAAACAAGATGATAAATTCCCTAAAGATAGCTGCCGAATTCATAAGCAAGCTTCCAAAAAATAGATGGTCGCCTGAAACAACCGATGGGATGGATGGATTTGCACATGTAGATTACATAAATGGAAATGAAGGATTTACAATAGTAAAGATGCTCGTCAGAGATTTTGACGAAAAAAAATTGATTGAATATGAAGAGCATATCAGAAAGATGATGACTGAAACAATCCTTAGCTATCCTGGAGCGACATTCAATATGGAAGTAATAGAGCAATATCGAAATATGAAAAAGATACTGGATAAGCATCCACAAGTTGCAGAATATGCTATGGAGGCGATGAGAAACATCGGAATAAAGCCATATGTACAGACAGTCAGAGGAGGCACTGACGGATGCAGACTATCCTACATGGGACTACCAACCCCGAATATATTCTCCGGAGAACATAATTTCCATTCAAAGACTGAATGGGTATCAGTGCAAGATATGGAACTTGCGGTTGAAATGATAATAGAGATATGCAAAGTATGGGAACAGAAAGGTCAATAGAAGCTTGCATATAATCATTTTTACAATCAATCCATGCCGCCGAATAGTAACCTATATAAATACTTATTATTCTAGTAATACTATGTTCAAAAGAGGTTTGGGTATGAGTTCGGGGCGATGCTTCGGACGTAAAGGTATTTCTCCACTTATAGCTACTGTTCTTCTTATAGCATTTGCTGTATCGATTGGTACGATGATTATGAACTGGGGCAAGGATGCTGTTGCAGTCGGTGATTGCAGCGAGACTAAATTAGAAGTCCAGATCATAAACGACAAACCATTATTCTGCTATGATACATTGAATAACAAAGTTAATGTCATGATAAAAAATGTCGGCAGTACGGATGTCGACAGGTTAAAGATGCGAGTGATAACTCCTGATTTTGGCAACGAAGATTTGGACGTTGGTGATAGCGCCATAAAAGCTGGTGCCATAAAGACTAAAAACATAGATTATACTCGCAGCGGCAAATTCCGTGTAGAAATTATACCAATAATTACAGTCGGTGGAAAAGAGAGAATTTGTTCTGAGAAGTACGTATTTGTAGATGATATAGGTGCATGTAATTAGACTTGAACAGCATATTTCTTAAATAAATTTATAAAAACCTCGAATATTATCATATTATGGAGCTTAAACTTAACGTAGGTAAGAGTGTTGAACAGAATGCTGAAAAGTATTTCGAGCAGGCGAAAAAATATAAGAAGAAAATACCAGGCATAAAAAAGACGATAGAATTGTATAAGGATAAGCTGACAAAAGCCGAAGATATACATTCGAAACAACAAGTAATAAGGGAGCCAAAACAGAAGAAGGAATGGTTTGAAAAATTCAGGTGGTTCATATCATCAGACGATTTCTTAGTAATCGGCGGAAGAGATGCTACGACCAATGAAATAATCGTGAAGAAATACTTGGACAAGAATGATATGGTATTCCATACGGAATTGGCAGGAAGCCCGTTCGTAATAATAAAGAATCCTGATAACAAAGACATTCCTAAGCAGACCATAACAGAATCTGCAGAATTTTGTGCATCATTCAGCAAGTCATGGAAATCTGGAAGGACGACAGCAGAAGTATATCATATCAATCCAGAACAAGTAAGCAAGGAAGCACCATCAGGCACGAGTGCGCTAGCTAAAGGATCATTCATGATCAATGGCAAAAGAAATTACATTGCAGCAGTACTTAATCTTGCAATATGCAACATCGGTCGCATAATGACCGGACCAGTATCAGCAATCAAAAAACAATGTGAAGATAAAGAACTTAAGTATATTGAAATAATACAGGGTCAGAATAAACTCAGCGATATCGGCAAAAAGATACAGAAAGTGATCGGCGGAGACCTGGATGAGATAGTAAGGAATCTACCACCTGAATGTGCGATAAAGAAGTAAAACGGTGATATCATGGACAAGAAAATAAAAGAGATGCGTGGTGAATCAAAGAACATTAATCCAAGCATAATCATAGGAAAAAATGGTCTGACTGATCAAGTTATAAAAAATATCCAAGATGAACTATCAAGACATAAACTTGTAAAAGTAAAGATTTTGCAGGCATATCTATCCGATAAGAATAAGAATGACGTATTTGATGAAATCATAGAAAATACGGGTGGAAAAGTCGTTAATAAAATTGGCTTCACAATTACGCTGACCAAGAGATAGTATTTTAATAGTTCGCGCTGTGGCACTTTTTCCCCAATCACTAGCGTAAGGTTTATAAATATGTGTTTCTAGGATATATAATTATGTAGAGTGTGCTCTATCTGAAAGGCATGCTACATCCAAAAGAGGTTTATATGGTTGAAGTAGTAAAGTCATTGACTCCCCTCGAGAAAGCTGGTGAGGAATGGGGTTGGAAAGAAGAAGAATTTGAAGACTTTAAAGATGTATTTGTAAAGTCAAATTATCCTGAACCTTCAAGAAAATTTCGTCTAGTCTATGAATCATTCTCTCTGTCCATGGAAGAAACATACTTCTGGATACTAAACGCATTACAGTATGACTTTGATCTATCAAAGGTAGAAAAGATCACAGATATATTTTCTAGTGCAGAAAACAGTTCTATATTTGGTCAGGCATCACAAAGGATGGGTATACAGCAGGATAGGATAGCAAGTACACTTGCAACTGTTGGTAAAATGGTCAAGGATTTGTTTGCAATAGTCAGAGAATTGAGAATCATCGACGAAAGACTTGCAGCATATGATTCTTGGAACAAGGATAAGACCAAGAGCAGCGACGCCACACTAAAACAATTATACATCGACTTTGTAGAAAGTCAAGGCGGTCAGACAAAACCATCATCAGTATATGGTCTGGCGCAAAACTTAGGTTATACCACGCTTCCAGATTTCTATTTTAATACGAGAGTATACAAAAAAGACCAGATCGATAAGACTGTTGATGCACTGCCGACGAACAATAATCTAAAGAATGTGTTAAGAAGAAAACTATTGGAATTCATAATATGGAAGGAAGAGACTGAAAAGGAGATGAGACATAGACGTAAATTCACTCTACATTATCTAAGACAGCAATGGGCTATAATCAAGATGTACATGGGTTGGCTTAAGCCATACTTAAGGAATGTAAAAAGATTGAGCATGAATGAACAACAGATACTTGGCCCAGAGATAATATCAGCATTCGAAACAGCAGCAATTGAGATAGAGTTAGTGGCGTATAATGAAGGCAAGGCTGCCAAAGGCAAAAGTCCAGCTATATTGATTAATTTCAAATATTTTGTAAAGCCCTCATTAAGTTATCAACAGCCAGAAAGTTATCAGAGAGGACCTATACATGTTGGTAAAGTTGACATGACATTCAGAAGTTATGGCTGGTCAAAGGTTGAGATTGAAGCATACAAAAAATATAGAGAAAAAGAGGAAATGGAATTATTAAGCGTAATCGATGCTTCGCTAAAGGCAGCGATGGAAGCATTATCTGAGGATTTGGAGAAGTATCTGGCTGAAGCCGGTGAAGAAGAATTCAAGAAGATGCGAGACGAAAAGAATGAGGCAAAAATTGATAAGCGTACAGGAATACAAAAATTCTTCAATATGCGCGTAGTGGATAAGAAAGATAAAGGTGGAAGTGCTATTGAACCATTCATTGCAATATTTATGGGTGTTGGTGAGATAATAGGCGCATTCCTTCCATCAACTGTACAGGCAAAGAAGCCTGATTCCAAGCCGGGTGATGGAAAATTTGAAGCCAAAGATGCTGCAAAAAAGATGTTTTTAGTTTGGAAGAATTATAAGAAAGCTCATCAATTATTGACGTGGTAGAGGAGTTATATGGTAAAAACAAGTGATGGTGTGATGGATATAAATCCATTAGAAAGGATGGACAGGCTTGAGGAGATAAGCGGGGAGAAGAGAAACGCTATAGCTACAAAAAAGAAGGAACTGGAAGATTTCGAGAATTCTAAAAAGAGAGAATTTGCGGAGATGGATGAAAAGAAGCGCAGGGAGATAGAAGATCTTGATAAGAAAAAACAGAAAGAGCTTGATAATATTGATAAGAAGCGTAAAGAATTGCAGGAACTTGAAATGCAAAAAATTAGAGAGATTGAAGAGACTCAGGATTTGATTGATCGAAGTTTCCAGGAATTGATGCGTCAGAAAAGGATCATACTGAAAGAAGAAGATGAACACAGCAAAAAGAATTCTAATGCTGAAATGAGCCTTGAAGAAGTCGCCCAGACTGCGCCAAATATTATCCCTGAGGGTGCTAATACCAATTATAATAAATTTTTTGAGAATCTTCAAGAACCACAAAGACTATACGACATCACAAACAACACATTTTATTCTGGACTTATGGGCTTAAGAAACAGGGCAGCTAGCGGCGAGATAACTCCTGAAGAAGAAATGTTTGTTGAAAGACTAAAGAGTAGATTTGAGCAGTTCAATAATAATGAAACGTATCTAGAAAAGGATCAGAATCAATATGTAAGGAGATCTATGAATGTTATCGAACAGATCGGCAAGTATCATAGATTGAAGGATTAAACATAATAAAGATAATATAATCAATAAGAATTTAATAAATACGATGAATTGAGGAAGGTATAATATAATGGCAGTATTCAATATAGATTATTTCACAACTTTGGATAGAGGATACTATAGTGCCCAAACCATAAAAGAAGCTAAATCTGCAGGAACATTTATCGGTGGAGACTTCCCAGAGGCCAATCCTATAGGTACAGAGTTGACTGCTAGAGAGATTGGCACAACAATGGCTCCAGATACATATCCTGTACAGGAGTTGCAGGCGAAAATAAGACAAGGCGCCGCAAAGCTGGAGATAGAATTTTCTGGAGCTGGAAAAAGCGGATTTAATGGTAAAGGCGCAACACCAGAAATCCTTGGCAAGAGAGAACGTGAAGAGTTCAGAGAATTATCAAAGATAAACGATGTACGCGTATCGACACACGCAACATTCGGTAAACAAGGATTATCAGGATTGACACAGCAGGGATTCAGTGAAGATGAAGCTCAAAAGACTTTGAAAGAGATAAACAAAGCCGTAGAGTTTGCCGCAACAGCTACTCAAGGTGGAGCGGTAGTATTTCATACTGGAGAATGGCAGAGACCTATAATGGATGCTGGATTAAAAAATCCGGATAAAGTCCAACAAAGAGATAGATTGTTCAGCGAGTATGAAAAAGAGTGGGAAAAGGCTCCGATATATTTGGCTGATGAACGTACGGGTCAGATACAGGCTTTGAATAGGGATATGAAATTCTATTTTCCTGATGAAGAAAAGGATGAAAAAACTGGGTTAACATCTGTTAAAAAGGATCCTAAAAGCGGAGAATATATTGTTAAAGAATATACATATGATACAGCACTTGAATACATCAAGAAACGTCACGCTGATGATGCGAGTCTGAACAATAGGAGTGATGCAGAAATATTAATGTATGGTTTAAGAGAACAACAATTAAGAGAAGCTGAAGGTCAGGCATTAAGATTTAGTGAAGGTTTAGAAAAGCTGAAAAAATCCTTGGGTAAAATAATCGAAGAGCGTAAAGTGGAAGAAAAGATATGGGATGCTACTCCTGAAGCTGATCGATGGAAATTAATGGAGAAAGAGAGATTATATGAAGGAGCCAATGGAGGAGAATATATCCCTAAAAAAGACGCATTGAAAGAACAAGAGAAGAGTTTAAGAGAGCACATTCAAGGTAACCAATCTACTGTCGTTTCTGCGAGAGAGCAGTACGAGCGTATAAAACATGAGATGAATCGTTTCAAGCCGATTGAAGAAGTTGGTATCAAGAGGACTGCTGATACTTTGGCAAAGGCTGGTATCAAAGCGATGACTGAATCTGATAGACATAAAAAAGATTTGAAGGAAGCGATATATATCGCTCCAGAAAATGTCTTCCCAGAATTTTATGGATCGCATGCTGACGAGATGATTAAGATTGTTCAAGAGTCAAGAAAGGAAATGGCTGCCAAATTACAAAGACAAGGATATAGTGAAAGTGATGCCAAAAAGAGAGCCGAGACACACATCAGAGCAACATTAGATACTGGACACCTGAATAATTGGCGACAACATTTTCAGGCTAAGACTGATGAGAATGGAAGAGTATTAGAGACACCTGAACAAGTTGATAAAAGATTCAACAAATGGTATCTTGAACAAGTAAAGAATATGATTGATAAGAAAGTACTTGGTCACATACACTTGACTGATAACTGGGGTTATGATGATGAGCACTTGACACCAGGTCAAGGTAATACTCCTACTAAAGATGTTGTTAAGATGCTCGAGAAAGCAGGATTCAAGGATTTCATCACAGAAGTCGGAAGTTTCAATGCCAACACCATATTGCCAGATACATTAGCTGAACTTGGTAGTCCAGTATATGCGCTTGGTAGACATATGTCCTTTGGCAGAATGCAACACGGACATTTTGGTTATGCTGCACCACCGAATTATATTGTTGGTGCATATGCTCCAAGCAACGAATTCAAATTATGGTCAGAAGTTCCATTAGAGTGAAAAGCACCAGATATAGAATATCATATATCGATAAAACATGTTTATGAAAACATATCGATAATATGATGGTCTCCACTTCCTAATGGTTATGAAGTTTAATAAATAGTCAATAATACTAATTGAATATATAACGGTACACAAAGTAAGTATGTAAAGAGGTGGGTGTTAGTGGATTTTCCGATTGAAGATAGAAAGGTCTCGCATTTAGAAAAATATCCAAAGGAAGATATTGATATAGTGTATAATTTTTCTAAGGACGTAAAGAAAGAATTAGGCAATCTACTCAAAGGAATAGTGTTGTTCGGCAGTACAGCCAGGCACGTTGATACGAACAAAAAAAGTCATGATATAGATATATTGCTCATAATTGATGATGTCACCATTAAGCTTACACCAGAACTTATACAAACTTATAGGATAATATTAGAAAAGATTGTCATCAAAGTTTCTAAGAAGTTACACATAACAAGTTTACGCTTGACAAACTTCTGGGAGTACGTACGCGCAGGCGATCCTATAGCTGTCAATATGCTAAGAGATGGTGTGGCTATTCTTGACACAGGATTCTTTGAACCATTACAATTATTATTATATCAAGGAAGAATCAGGCCGAGCCCTGAGAGCATACAGAATTATCTTATGATGGCACCACAGACATTACAGAACTCTAGAGGACACATACTACAAGCAATCCTAGATCTATACTGGGCAGTCATTGACGCAGCACATGCATCACTAATGTACGTTGGAGAAGTGCCTCCTAGTCCGACACATGTTGCTGACATGATGGAAGAAAAGCTTGTCAAGACAGGATTGTTGGACAAGAAACATCTGCATACTATGAGAATGTTCTATAATCTAAGCAAAAGTATAACTCATGGACAATTGAATGATATTAGTGGAGACCAATACGATGCATATTACAGAGAGGCATATGATTTCGTCATGGCGATAAAGAAGTTCATCAATAAGAAATAATTCTAAAAGTTCTAATAAAAATAGAGATAATCTTAACAACATTTTTAATCCTATTGACATTCACTAAATCATGCATGAACTAGATAAATTCAGGATAATATACAAGCTAAAGTCAATCTATAGATTGAATAGTGTAGATAATAGACATGAGAGCACTGCTGAGCACACATGGTCAGCATTGATGCTGGCCGATTGGATCTTGACTGAATCAAGATTAAATGTTGACAGACTAAAAATTTACGAATTAATTATGTATCATGATTTAGTTGAAATATATGCAGGAAATACGCCTATAAATTCAGAAACAGGAATTGCAAATCAATCACATAGTGAACATACTGCGTTTGAAAAGCTAATTAAGGAACTACCTTCTAGCATGATTGAAAAATATAAGTCCTTGTATATTGAATTTGAGGAAAGAAAAACCATCGAAGCAAAATTTGCGATGGCTATAAATCAGCTCGACGCATCTATACATGAAATGGATCACAAAAAGGATTGGAAGGGCTGGACTGAAGATTTCATGAGAGAGAAAAAGACGAAATACTACGCAGAATTCCCTATAATGATGGAAATATTCGAAGAATTTCTAAAATACTGCAACGAAAACAAGTTCTTTGAACAATAAAAATCATAATAGAATAATTGATTGTATCTTATTTATTGTGCTACCATTTTCACTGTAACATACAATGGTCCTAATCTTTGTATCTGACCAGCTGCAATATAATCTCTATTGCCATTGATATTCACTACGCAGCCATCGACATTTATATCTTCAATCCTCACAGTGTACCCGGAATAATATGCTGAATCTCCAGATCTCATGCTTACTGCTAATGTAGTACCATCATATATTGTCGTTTGCCCGACAATCAATTTACATACAGGACCCTTTGTAACAAGACTTTGAGTAGTTTGTAACACTTGAATTGCTTGACCAGAAACATCAGTACTCGTGCTTTGTGATGTTACGCTTGAATCAAACGTAATAGCCATATATGCTATCAAGAATATAGCAAATATCCCTGCGACTCCAAGCAACGCATTGTCTATCTTGAAAGGTTTGTGTTCAACCATAATCAGAGTTTAGAGAACCGTATTTATATATTTTGTGTTGTAAAAACAAAAACCAAAAAGTTCAAGAAGTCTTTCTTATTCTCGCAACAAAAAAACCTTCAGAATCATTATCGTAAGGCATTATCCTCAAACATTTCTCTACTTCAGGAATTATATGTAAGTCTTGAAACTTTGTTATTGGTTTCGTGCGTTTGATGCCAAGAACTTTGTCATCAATATCTTCGAGCCGAGCATTAGGATATTTATCTAACAGGTATGAGACAACAGATTCGTTCTCTTCAGGCTCTATTGTACATGTACTATATACCATCACGCCGTTAGGTTTCAACATATTGAATGCTATCTCAATAAGATTTTTCTGTATCTTGCTTAATTTTGTTATGCCAAGCGGATTCCACATCAATATTGTCCTTAACGATTTTCTTATCGTACCAGTGCCTGAACATGGCGCATCTACGAGTATCCTGTCGAATCTGAATTCCAGATGTTGTTCTGCAATTCTTTTAAACTTATATTCTTGCATCATAGTCATGACTGTGTTACGTACACCGCAGCGTTGCATATTCATACCGAGTGCTCTTAATCTTGCGCCAGCCACATCGTTAGCGATTAATACTCCTTTATTCTGCATATACATTGCTATCTGTGTAGTCTTACTGCCTGGAGCGGCACATAAATCTAACACCATCTCTCCCGGCTGCGGATCCAAAACTATCGGCGGAATCATCGATGCTGCTTCCTGGACGTATATATACCCTAGATGATGTTCAATCAGATTCCCTAAATCGAATCTCTTGCCATCCTTATATGTTATCCAAAATCCTTCAGGACACCATGGTATTTGTTCAAGCTGCCATCTATCATTCAACCTGGTCTTGATATCTTCAACATTTGCCTTTAAAGTATTAACACGAATACACTTCCTGATATATGATAATGAATAATTCATGAACTTATCATAATCATCCCCGAGAAGCTCACGATAATGATCTTCGAATCTTTTCTTTACATCTACATTCCTTGGAATCTTTTCTAAGTGATGAGCGGTAGAAGTATCATTCGCATTAGAATTATTATCGACATCATCAATAAGAATATCTTCTGTATCTTTGATTGTGGCATCTTTGACTATGCCTTTAGCCTCTTCTACAACTTCATCAATATCCAATAATTTAGCCATGATTGAAAGAATGATGAGTGGTTTATAAAAATAGTGATAAAAGAATTAATCCACTTATTTAGTTATAAAAACGTAATAAAAAGCGTCATATATAGTGAATCATATCTTCGGCACGACCAATTCTGGCGGCGTCCTGAACTCGTATTTTTCTTTGACGAAGAACTTGCTTATCTCCATCATAAAGAATCCGAAGCTTGATATTCCTACAATGAGACACCATTGCATCCAATTGAGCGGCATAGTACCGAAAATATTCTGCATGAAGGGTAAATATATTACACATAACTGTATCGACACAGAAGCTATTATGCCCAATGTCAACCAAGGATTGCTGAATGGACTGATCTTCTGGAATGATCCAAAACTTCGTGCACTCATCACTGCAAACATCTCAAACATCACAAGAGTCGTGAATGCGACTGTCTGTGCAAGCTTCAAATCAATTTTATAGAATATACTGAAAGTGAACAATGTACCTAACCCCATCGCAATTCCGAATATCATTATGAGCCATAACATATCTTTAGTTAACGGATTATGTTTTGGATTCCTTGGACTATGTTTCATGACATCATCCTCAGCTTTTTCTGAACCCAGACCTAATGCTGGTAAGCCATCCGTCAATAAGTTCATCAGCAATATCTGTAATGTTATCAAAGGAAGGGGAAAACCGAGCAATACTGCAAAGAACACTGTAGTGACTTCACCCACATTGCATGCGAGCAGATATTTGGTAGATTTTAATATCCTATCATAAATGCTTCTTCCCTCAGCTATGGCATTGACTATCGTTGCGAAATTATCGTCAACCAAGATAGTTTTTGCGACTTCTTTGCTGACATCTGTACCAGTTATACCCATAGCAATCCCTACATCAGCTTTCTTTAATGCTGGTGCATCATTGACTCCATCACCAGTCATCGCGACTATATGACCTTTTCTCTGCAATGCATCAACAATCCTTGTCTTTTGTATCGGCAACGCTCTTGCAATTATTCTTATATTATCGATTTGTTGTTCTAATTCTTCATCTGATAATTTTTCAAGTTCCAATCCAGTCAACACTATATCTCCATCGCGCAACAGACTTAATTGTCTTGCAATAGCTTTTGCAGTCGTAGGATGATCACCAGTAATCATCATCACTCTAATACCTGCCGTATCACATTGTTGTATGGCTTCTTTCACACCTTCACGTGGTGGATCTATCATTCCGACTAATCCTAGGAATATCAGATCTTTTTCGACGGAAGAGATGGTATATTTCTTGATTCCAGAAATGTCTCTGTATGCCAATGCAAGCACTCTCAATGCATCCTCTGCAAATTCATTATTATACTTCAATATCTCATCACGTTCTTTCTTGGTCAATGCCCTGACACGTCCATTGACAAGTATCTTCGTACATAATTTTAACACGAAATCTGGCGCACCCTTCACATACGCTTCAGTCCTATCATTATCATAATTCTCATATATTACAGACATCAACTTTCTTTCGGCGTCGAATGGTAATTCTCGTAACTTATTATAATCCTTTTCAACATATTTTTCATCAAGACCTCCCTTCTTTGACATAACTATCAATGATCCTTCTGTCGGATCGCCAATTATCGACCAAGTATTATTTGCAGCATTTCTCTGAATATAACCGTTATTACCCTCTGAACTATTTGAACCATCTGAATTATCCGGTTCATCATGGTTATATACTAATTTGGCGTCATTACACAAATATCCTACTCTGAATAATATGTCTAATTCCTTCAATTGTTTTGCATCCAACTTATTACTGCCTGAATAGAATTCTCCTGTTGGAGTATAACCGCTTCCTGTCACGTCTAAGACAGCATTATTCACAAGTATTTTCGTTATAGTCATTTGATTTTTCGTCAATGTTCCCGTCTTATCAGAGCAAATGACTGTTACTGCACCTAGACTCTCGGCAGCCGGTAATCTCTTGATGATCATATTCTTTGATGCGAGCCTTTTTGCACCACGCGCTAGACTGATGGTCACAATGGCGGCTAACGCCGATGGTACAGCAGCAACTGCTAAACTTAATGAGAATATAAATAATCCAGCAATAAATGTACTCCATTCAATATTTGACTTATCGAGTGTAAACAAACCCATGATAAATACTATAGCAACGAGGCCTAGAACTATTAACGTCAATTGCTTAGTCATCTTTTCGAATTTCACCTGCAACGGCGTGGCAGTATCCTCAATCTTTTCTATAGTATCGGCAATCTTTCCGAATTCCGTCCTATTACCTGTGGTTATTACTATTCCCTTACCATCTCCTCTAGTGACTATCGTACCGCTGAACGCCATATCTAATTGATCTGGAACAGTCTGATCTGATGATACTGGTTCTGGGGATTTTTTTGATGGTACACTCTCACCAGTCAATGATGCCTCATCAATCTCTAAACCCTCAGAGAATATTATCCTTATATCTGCAGGCACTATATCGCCTTCGACTATCGTGACTATATCTCCTGGAACTAACTCACGTGCATGTATCTTCGAATCTACACCTTCCCTATGTACTGTGGCGAATGGTGCAGCAATCTTTTCTAAAGCATCCATCGCCTGTTCCGCACGATATTCCTGTATGAATCCTAAAATAATCGATAATAATATTATCGCTAAAATACCGTAGAACTCCAAATGTTCTCCGACGAATAAACTGATTATTGCTGCAACTATTAACAGTAATATCAGAAAGTTCTTGAACTGATTTATCAGCACTTTCAGTGCGATATGCTTGTTTTTTTGTTCTAATTCATTATAGCCATAAGTGTTCAATCTAACCTTGGCCTCTATAGTAGTCAATCCCTTATCGCTAGAATTCAATCTAAGATATACATTCTTTAAGGCCTCATCATAAAACAAGCCATCCACCTCTTTTTATTATACACCCACTCTACTATAAACCCGAAAGTATCGTTTATAAATATTGCGCTACAATCGAAGTTGTTACAGACATCTGTACATGGCGAATTAACAGTGCTTGTTAACATGACGAGTTATAATAAATATATTTATATATCCCTGAATTCTGAATAACTGTATGCCAGAGAAGGATGAGAAGGAAATCAGTGAAGATGACTTGAAGAACATGTCTGCTGAGGAGATTGCTGAATTGCAGAAACAGAACTGTATATTCTGCAAGATCGCAAATAAGGAAATTCCTGCAAAGATTATCCACGAGGATGCTGATACTATCTGTATTCTTGATATCAATCCTGCATCTGAAGGACATATCTTGGTGTATCCTAAAAAACATTACATGATCATGCCTCATATTCCTGACGATATACTCGCTAAAGTTTTTAAAAATGTCAAATTGATGTCGCATACATTGCTAAACACGTTGCAATGCAAGGGGACAACAGTATTCGTAGCAAACGGTGTGGCTGCAGGACAAAAAGCGCCGCATGTACTGATACATGTATTTCCTCGTCGAGAAAATGATGATCTGGTCAAGCTGCCGAAATATGAGATGAGTGATGAACAGATTGAGAAATTAAAGAATGAATTAAAGCCTTACATAAATCAGATGTTCGGCGTCAGGAGAAAAATAGTCAAAGAGGCAGAATTCGTCGAGAAAAAAGAGGATAATAAGAAAGAAGAGCATAGAAAGGATCTCAACGACAAAAAAGAATTTTCCAAAAAAGATCCCCATAAAGACGAAGATAAAGGACCGCATGCTACAGATAAGACGTCCGATAAAAAAGGAAAAGTCGATCTGGATGACATAGCTAAATTATTCGGCGGATGAAAAATAAAATGGATTGTATAATCTGCAATAAAAAATTTGAAAATAATATATTATTCGAAAATGACAAGATAATAATCATGCTAGCTGTTGAACCGTCGGTGAATGGTCACATACAGATATTTTCTAAAGAACATTATACTATAATGGAGCAAGCATCAGAAGAGGATGTCAGTATGATGGCCTCTGCCGCCAACAAGATGTCTATAGTATTATTCGAAGTATTAAAGGTGCATGGAACGAATATAATAATAAACAATGGCGTTCCGGCAGGACAAAAGATACCTCACTTCTCTATCGATATACTGCCAAGACGTACTGATGATAACCTGAAATTAGACTGGACTATAAAACAGGCTGCGCCAGAAGCATTGGATAGCGTACAAAGAATAATAAATGAAGGCCTGAACAGACCTGCACAACAAATTATCGAGCAGAAAAATGAGTCTGTCGAAACTGTACAAAACTTAAAAACTGAAACTAAAAAAGAAGTCAAACCTGATGATGATTCCGATGATGAAAACCCGACCAATTATTATCATCAACTATTTGAAAGGATACCATAGATAAAACATGATGGTATCAAATAAATTATGCTAATCAAAAAAAACACGAGAATTGATAAAAAGTTAATAAAAAAAATAAAATAGCTATATATTATTATAGATCGTTATTAATTGGAATTAATAGCCCTTCTTTTTCTTATAGCAATCTTTGCAAAAAACTGGTTTTCCTTCAGTTGGCTTGAATGGTACTTC